>SXGS01008496.1_pt1 | contig 51548 bp, 32 predicted proteins | sample 3174681 | NCBI WGS metagenome assembly SXGS01 (sample SAMN11356861, study PRJNA531348) | freshwater metagenome | isolation source: freshwater sample F1-80 | place: China: Fuxian Lake, Yuxi | collected 2017-12-25
CGGCGTCAGCCCCCCGGTGTCTTTGCCAGCAGGACCGGGGGGCTGACGCCGCCCCGCTCGCCTAGGTCGCTGGTGAGGTTGGGTGCCAGCCAAAGCTGTCTACACTCCGCGAATGCTCGAACCGCTTCCGATTGACGATGTCTTGCCGCAGGTTGTCGCCGCGCTGCGTGAAACCTCTTCCGTTGTGCTACGTGCTCCAACCGGAGCCGGCAAGACAACGCGTGTGCCTCCGGCGCTGCTCGATGCCCTCGTCGTTACATCGACTGAAACTCGTGACTCTGAGCGGCACGGCGCTAGCCGCCGGTCACCGGTGGCTAGCGCCATTCCGCTCACAACCCCCGATCGACGGCGCGTGATCGTGCTGGAACCTCGGCGCGTCGCTGCGCGAGCGGCGGCGCGGCGCATGACGTTTGAACGCGGCGGGACGCTGGGTGACGAAGTCGGCTATCAGGTGCGGTTCGATCGGAAGTGGTGCGAACGGACACGCATCCTGGTCGTGACCGAAGGAACGCTCGTGCGGATGTTGCAGGATGATCCGTTTCTGGATTCGGTCGCGGCGGTCGTCTTCGATGAGTTCCACGAGCGGAGCCTCGATACCGATCTGTCGCTGGGCATGGTTCGGCGAGTTCAACAGACGGTGCGGCCCGATCTGAAGATGGTCGTGATGTCGGCGACGCTCGGCGTGGAAGCGGTGTCGAAGTTCTTGGGAAATGCTCCGATCGTTTCTAGTGAAGGGCGGTTGTTTCCGGTCGATGTCTTGTATGAGCCTCGTGGTGATCGCGTTCCGCTCGGAGCGGCGGTGGCTGGTGCGATCGAAGAGCGGATGCGTGCCACGGGGTCGGGAGTCTTTTTCCGAGCGGCCGTCACTGGACTCAGTATGTCATGCGAAGAATCGGCCGCTCGGAAAAAGACTCCCGACCCCTTAGGTGACATCCTCGTCTTTCTGCCGGGGCAGCGTGAGATTCGTGAGACGGCTCGTGAGTTGGAATCGCTCGCACGCGAGCATGATCTCTTGGTGATGCCGCTATTCGGCGAGCTGTCGCCGGAGCAACAGGACGCGGCGTTGCAGCGACAATCGAAACGCAAGATTGTGCTTGCGACCAACGTCGCTGAAACGTCGGTCACGGTCGACGGAGTCACGTTGGTCATCGACACGGGACTCAGTCGGCAACTGCGGTTCGATCCGAACGTCGGCTTGGATCGCCTCGAATTGCTCCCGATCTCGCGCGGGAGCGCCGAGCAACGCGCTGGCCGAGCGGGACGTCAGCAACCGGGGCTGTGCATTCGCCTGTGGAACGAAGCCTCGCATCGCGCTCGGCCGGAGCACACGACCCCAGAGATTCAACGAGTCGATCTGGCTGGCCCAGTGCTGCAATTGAAAGCTTGGGGCGAAACCGACGTCCTCGCGTTTCCGTGGTTCGAGCCGCCACGAGCCGAGTCGATCGAACACGCGGAGTCGGTGTTGCGACGGCTCAGCGCGATCGACTTGCATGGCAACGTGACCGAACTGGGAGCAACGCTTGCAAAGCTGCCGGTGCATCCGCGATTGGGGCGGCTGTTGATCGAGGGGGCACGGCTCGGACAGCCGGAACGAGCGGCGCTGGCAGCGGCGTTGTTGTCGGAACGCGATCCGTTTGAGTCGCACGCGAGCCGCGTGCGCCACGCGGCGGCGAGCCAGTCGGATGTCCTCGACCGAGTCGAAGCGTTGGAAGAGTTCGAGCGAACCGGCCGCGAAGCGACGACACATGGTCGGCTCAATCGCGGAGCGGCGCAGTTTGTCGTGCAGACGAAAGAGCAGTTGCTGCGGTTGGTTCGTAGTTCCGCCTTCAGGCGGCCAATGAAGTCACCGCCTGAAGGCGGAACTACGAACGACGAGGCACTGCTTCGCGCCCTTCTCGCCGCGTTCCCCGATCGCTTGGCGAAGCGGCGCGAAGCAAACAGTCCGCGAGCCGTGATGGTTGGCGGTCGCGGGATCAAGCTGGCCCCCGGCAGCCGAGTCACTCAACCCGATTTGTTCTTGTGTCTCGACGTCGAAGGGAGCGGCAGCGAAGCGCTCGTCCGCTCCGCATCCGCTGTCGATCGAAGTTGGCTGACGGATGAGTTGTTGACGGTCGGCACCGACGTCTACTTCGATGAGCCAAGCGGCAGAGTCCAAGCTCGGCGGCGAGTCACTTGGGATGACCTCATCCTGGAAGAGTCCCCTGCCCCGCTGCCTGAAGGCGACTCGGTCTCGCGGATGCTGGCCGAGGCCGCGACGACACATTGGGATGACGTGCGGCCAAAGGAAGATTCGCCCGCCGCACGATTCCTCGCGCGCGTTCGCAGCCTGCGCGACTGGTTGCCAGAGTTGAACCTCTCCAACTTCGACGACGCGCAGTTGCAGTCGCTGTTGCCAAGCCTGTGCCTCGGACGCCGATCGCTCGACGATCTGCGAAACGCTCCGTGGGTGGAGACGATCCAAGCCGCGCTGACACCCGCGCAATGGCTGGCGGTCGAGCGAGAAGCTCCGACACACTTAACCGTCCCCAGCGGCAGTCGCATCGCGTTGGAGTACGAACCCGGTCGCTCTCCGATCTTGGCCGTCCGCATCCAAGAAGTCTTCGGCCTGCGCGAGACCCCGCGGGTCGCTCGTGGCCGAGTCCCCGTGCTGTTGCACCTGCTGGCTCCCAACTACCGCCCGCAGCAAGTGACCGACGACCTGCCGAGCTTCTGGGCCAACGCCTACCCAATCATTCGCGGCGAACTCCGCCGCCGCTACCCACGCCATCCGTGGCCCGACGACCCGCTGACAGCAGCGGCGATCAAAAAGTAGACGAGTCACTCCGTGAATCGAAGAATTCGCGCGGTGCGAGGGTCTCCCGCACGTCGGTCACGGCAGGTCGATGACAAAGTGACCGATCAGCGAGTGCCGCTCGTAAGACAGCAAATACAGGTGCAGTCGCTGCGGATTGTCGGGGTCGCGGTGCAACACGGGACCGTCGATGCCGAGGGCGTGGTGGTCGATCCAGCGGTTGTCAGCTTCGAGCAGCAGGCTGAAGAATGGCGACTGCGCGGGCGGACGCTTCAGCAGGTCGGCATAGCTTTGAGAGAACGGCGGGATGCCAATGCCCATCGGCATGTACAAGCCGTTCGAGTAGTCGGCGATCGGCAGTTGCGGGATCGACGTGACATCCAGACCGCTCACGAAAAAGCGGCACACGCTGGGGGCGTGCGAGCATTCAAATTGCAGTTCGATCTCGTGCAACGGTGTCGGCGATGCTGGTGAGGTGATCGTGCGGACGATCGCCTTCTTGAAGCGGTCCATGCGTGCGAAGTCATTGCCGTGCGGGTGTCGCGAGCTGTACCGCCCCGGTGGGATGAACGACGCGAAGGTCACCGAACGGCCGTCAAAAAAATCCTGCCACTTCACGACATTCGTCGCCGTGGTCGTGCGGCGTTTGCGAACTTGCTCACCGCCGAGAATTAGGCGTTCGGTGGGATCGAACTTCGTTTCGGCGTCCACTTCGGATGTCACTCGTCGCAGCCCGTCGAGATTCATCACCGTCCCGGCTGGATCGAACCAGTGCTCCAAGTAGTACCAGTGATCGTTGAACTTCAGGCCGGTGTTTCGCTCGAACAACCGCCCGTAATGCCCCAGCGGGAACGTGAACCAGCCTTGATAATAAAGTTGCTTTCCCGCCGGGCCTTTTGTGAACAGCAGGATTTCCCACAAACCGGCGTTGAGACAGTTCTTCGCCAGTTCGGCGCTGAAGAGGTTGTCTTTCTCGAAGCCGTCTCCGCCAGAGATTTCGACGTCGGACTTCAGGTCGAATTTCACTTGCTGCCGATTCCATTGTCGGTCGGTCAGCGCGATGCGCCGCAAGCCCGCGTCGGCTTTCGTCCATTCCGGCAAGCTCGGCGTCAGCAGGCTAACATCGACGTTCTTGAACACGATCTTCGCCACATGCGACGCCGACGGTTCGATGACGAAGTCAAAGTGAGTTTCGTCCTTCTTGATCAGCTTGAGCGTTCGGCCCTGATAGCCGCCATGCACGGGGCTTCTGTCGGCTGGGTCTTCGGGATACTCCGAACTGGAGTACTCACGAATCGGGACCGTCATCTCATCGGCCAACTGATACCGCTGCTTTGTCCGGTCACCGACCGCTCCGACGACCAATGCGATCACGCTCGCGGCGACCAGCAGCTTTGTTGATCGACTCGCGCTCCAAACGACTAGCCCGCGTGCTCCGAGAACCAACACGCCGAGAACCATCAACCCGCCCTGTAAAATCGGCGACTGCGACCAAGCAAACCCGACTCCCGCCAACACGACAAACGCCGCGATGAACAACGGACTCCAAAACCGATCTCGCCGCACGGGCGTGCTGGCACCAATCGGCTCACTTTTTGTTTGTGGCGATTCTCGATTCATCGACTCTCTCAAATCAAAAACTAGCGAGGCTTCACCTCAGACCTGCCTTTCATTCGCGCTCCACTGAATTCGCGCGGCTCAAAATTGGCCGCGCGAATTCAGTGGGGCGCGAATGAATCGCAAAACTTGACACACTGAAAACACAATTGCCGGATCAAGGAGACTAGAGACACGGAGGGCACAGAGCAGACAGGCGGAAATAGTACGGCGAACTGCGGCTCGTGACACGAGACCGTGCCTCAAATATCCAAGCTGAACCGCAGGCCGAATTCGTGGCTGACGCCGTCGTTGCGAGGGGCCGTGACGTTTCGTTCGGTGAAGATGTAGTTCGCCTGCCAGCGCGTGTTGATGTTCCAGTGCCAGTTCAGGCCGATCGTGGTGTCACGCATTTCGCCGCCGAAAATCCCCGCGTCATTCAGGTCGATGACCGAATATCGAGCGGCCAACTCCCAGGCTCCCGCGTGGAAGCACGGGACTTTCTTTCCGCAACCGTCATCTTCCATCGTCCAGAAATTTTGCTTCGGACGAACTCGCGCGAAGCGTCCCAGCCGTCGGTCATACGCTCGGCTTTCGCCCGTCAAAAAATAGCTGGCTTGAGCGTACCAGCCTTGAAACATCGCGGTGCCGCGATCAACGCCTCCCGTCACCGCGTCGGTTGTCATGGCCGCCGCATATTCGGCTTGCACGGAGAACGGCCCCCAAATCAACGCTGCCTCCGCCGCCATGGTATGAACCGCGTTTCCACCGATCAGTCCTGTATCGACAAACCGAGGCGTCCCCGGAGTATTCCCGTTCCGCAACTCCGGCCGAGCGCGGAACCGCACGGCATCGCGTCCCGACGCCGGGTCGAACTTCGTGTCTCGGACTTGATACGCCGCGCCGATGTGCAACAAGCAGGTGTCGTCGTCACTGTGCAGGGGCAGGAAGGTCGCGCGAAACGTCCCGGCGTACTCGCCGTCGCCGAAGTCCGCCGTGTCCGTTTGATCGTCGATCCGATGAAAACAAGCCGCCCACGTCCCATCGGTGTCCGACCAATTGTTGAAGATCAAGATACCAGGATCGTACTCCTGCCAGAACGCGTCGAACGCGGACGACCGCTCCAAAAACGTGAGCGCGCGATTGCTCGTCACGGACTCCAGGCCCATCGGGATCTTGACATGCCCCGCTCGCGCATTGCCGATCACCGGCAACTGGGTCAGGCCAAACCATAAGTCATCAAACGTGACGCTCGGCTGTGCGATCAATTCGACATCGAGGTCCCATTCCAGAATCCCGTACGCCTTGCCATCAAATTTGATCCGCCCGCGCCGAAAGAACACGCCGTCCTGAATGTCCCCAATCGTCGGGTCCGACAACAGCGACTCGCTCTGCCCGAACGCCGTCCAATCCTGTTGAATCAACGCTCCCAGATGCGCCTTGACGCTCCCGTCCTCGGCCTCGAACGTCAGCCCGTCACTCCACTTCACAAACTGATGCGGCGGCTTCGGCTTCACGGCGGGATCAGCCGAGATGACGGTGCTCGATAAGCTCGCAGCGATCGGATTCGTGCTCGCTTCAACTGCTGATGCGACGATTGGCAATGCCACAGCCGAGTCTGTTGTGATCGGCTCTTGCCCGTACACGGCGACCGCTCCCATCAGTCCCGAACCGATCAGCAGAAGCTGCCGCACTCGTCTGAAAACCGCCATCACGAATCCTTTCCGTGCGCATTCGAGGTTGCCTCGACTTATCGGATTGTGCGTGTTGTCGCGGTGAGCGAACTCTTGCGGGTCAGGAAAGCTCTCACGGTTGCCCCAAGTTCACCGTAGCCTGACTCTCTGAGTCGGGCGTTCTCTCGCAGAGATCCCGACTCGGAGAGTCTGTGAAAGAATCACGCCACTGGGCTTGTCCCAGTGGTTCCCGCGCTTCTGCACTACTCGATTCTTCGAGGACTTTGGTAGTGCAGAAGCGCGGGAACCACCCCGACAAGCGGGGTGGCGTGATTCTTTCGCAGCCTCGGAAAGTCAGGCTACGGGCTTCTCGGAGGGCCGCTCAGACGTGTCATGGACGGCATGTGGCGAACCGGTTCTCACATCGCCCGAAACATGCTGGCGACGTCGATCATTTCGCGCTGCAACCGCCTCCGCTGCAGCCGCACGAGGCGACCGGGGCGGCGATTTCCAGGACCGAGTTGAAGATCACGTTGAACTCGCGGGCTTGGCTGAGTTCTGAGGCGAGCACCCCCAAGGCGTCCGTCGGCGTGCCGAGGAAATACAGCACCAGCGTCTTACCGTGGAACAGCAACTCGCCATCCACGACATCGACGGCGACACCACGCTCGGCGAGGCGTCGCGAGGATGTTTCTAATAACTCTTGGACGAGCGCTTGCTGCCGAGCATCACGTTGGCCGCGAACGTGCTCGAACGATTCCATCGGCGTGAGTTTTCGTTGCAGCTCGCCAGTCGGGCGGATCACTTTGCCGACATCATTGAGCGGCGGTTCGGTCATCAGCGGCGAGAGGGCTTCGCCGACTTCGACGCCGCGCGGCGTTTCGATCAGCACTCGCTCGCCGTGGCGACATTCGAGCGGCTCGGTCGAGCGATACCGGAAGTAGCCGGTCCAGGCCATCGCTCCGTAACGGACCAGACAGCGCGAGGCGTTGCGCCAATCGACCGCCTGGTCGGTCTCGCTCGCGGAATCGTCGGGGGGACCAACTGCTTGATGAGTGATTTCTGGCTCCGAGGAGAGCGTGATCCACAACTCGCCGTCGCGGACTTCGAGCGCGTGCGTGCCGACTTTGAAGCCCGGTCGGCCGATCGCTTCGCCGGTGCGCAGGTCGAACTGCCAATGATGCCAGCCACAGGTGACGACCGACTCGCTGCACTTCCCGGCCGCCAGCGAGGCTCCGCTGTGCGGGCAATGGTTGTCGATCGCGAACCAGTTTTGCTCGCGGTGGAAGACGCTGATCTCGCGGCCTTCGACGAAGAAGACCTGAGACGTGCCAACTCGAATGTCGTCCGCAGGTCCAAGCGAAAGTTGTTCGGCGGTCACAGTCAGCATGTCGAGCGTGCTCCCAATGGAACGTCCGAGACGTGCAATGCGGCGATTTCAATTGCCCAATTCGCCCCCATCGACCTTGTGTCGATGGAGCGCAAGATGGCGCGCCAAACAAATGACTTCGGCCTGTTTTCCGACCCCATCCGCCTTGCGCGGATGGTGAATGAGATCGTTGGCTCACTGGCCTCGAAATCTGCTTCACCATCCGCACAAGGCGGATGGGGTCTGACAGCGCTCGCCGATTTGGCTTAGCTCACCATCGTGCGCTCCATCCAGGCGAGCTGGATGGGGGCGGATCAAATCGCTTTGTGCGTCTTGCGTTCCAATGGTCAGCAGTTTGGTCTGCAAACCAGAGGCACGCAATGTCGTCGCGTGCTGGCGCGTGCGATAACATCTCGCGACTTCGATCTGAATCCACTAGGAGCTGCCATCGTGAGCCGACTGATCTCTTGGCTATTTGGGATTTCACTGAGCCTGTTGTTCGCGAGCATTCTCGCCGCGCAAGACCCGTTTGCCGCCGGCGTGCGGCCAACCGATCCGCTGTCACCAGCCGACGAGCAAAAGGCGTTGCTTGTGCCGGACGGCTTCGAGGTGCAGTTCGTCGCCTCCGAGCCGGACATCTTCAAGCCGATGAACATGGCCTTCGACGAGCGCGGCCGGATGTGGATCACCGACTCGTTGGAGTACCCGTGGGCCGCGCCGCTCGATAAGCCAGGGCGGGACTCGGTCAAGATCCTGCATGACACCGATGGCGACGGCAAAGCGGATGTCATCAAGACGTTTGCCGATGGACTCAACATTCCGATCGGCATCTACCCGTATCCCAGCCGTAAGGACGAGAAGACCGGCAAGACGATTCAAGGAGCGATCGTCTACAGCATCCCATTCATCTGGGACTTGCGCGACACCGATGGGGACGATGTCTGCGATGAGCGGATCAAGCTCTACGGCCCGTTCGGTTATGAGCTGGACACTCACGGAATGTGCAACGCTTTTCGGCGCGGCTTCGATGGTTGGATTTACGCCTGCCACGGCTTCAACAACATCAGCAAGGTCGCCGGCAAGGACGGGAACGTCGTCGAGATGTCGTCGGGCAACACGTTTCGCTTCCGCATGGACGGCAGCCGCATCGAGCATTTCACGCACGGGCAGGTCAATCCGTTCGGCATGTGCTTCGACCCGCTGTTCAACATATTCACCGCTGACTGCCACACGAAGCCGATCACGCAGTTGTTGCGCGGCGGCTACTACCAGAGCTTCGGCAAACCTCACGACGGCCTGGGCTTCGTCCCGGAAATCATGAGCCACACGCACGGCACGACCGCCAACTGCGGCATCGTGGCGTACTACGGCGGGCACTTCCCGAAGGAATGGGAAGGGATGTTCTTCACCGGCAACGTGATGACCAGCCGAGTCAACGTCGATGCTCCGGAGTATCACGGCTCGACGATCCTGGCGAAGGAGCGGCCTGACTTCGTGATCTCGAAAGACCCGTGGTTTCGCCCGGTCGATCTGCAATGCGGCCCCGACGGAGCGCTCTACATCCTCGACTTCTACAACAAGATCATCGGCCACTACGAAGTCGATCTCAAACACCCCGGCCGCGACCGGAATCGTGGCCGCATTTGGAAAGTGATCCACAAGGCCACGCCGCCGTTCAAGATGCCGGACTTGCGAACGGAAAATCCCGAAGGACTCGTCGAATTGCTTGGCCACGACAACTTGACTGTCCGCTTGCTGGCGACTCAACGGTTGTGTGATTCGCTGAATGAGAAACAACGCGATGACGCGATCATCCGAGGCATCAAGGAACCTCTGAGTCTCGTGGCGCAAACACATTTACTTTGGGTGCTCCACCGGCTTGGCGACCGCCGGAGATATGACCGACTCCACACGGCGTTCGAATCCGACGATCGCGAGTTGCGAGTTCACGCGGCGAAGGTGATGTCGGAGATGGAATGGAGCCGTCTCGATCGCGACTTCGAAGTATTGGTCGCGGGCTCGATTTATCGGGCTTGTCGTAAAGGCAACGATCCGTTTGCCCTCCGCGCCGCTGCAGACGCGATCGGACAACATCCCAACGAGCAAGCTTGGAGTTTCCCAGCCAGCGTGCTGTTGGAAACATCGAACGATGACAGTCACCTCCGTCAAGTAGCCCGAATCGCGATCCGGAATCACCTCGCCGCCAAAGGAGGATTGGAAACGGTGAAGGAACTATTACTGCATCCGCTTCAACGCCCCGAGAGCCTCAAATATTTCAACCTCTTGGCAGAAGTCGCGGTGGCAATCGACACTCCTGCATCGGGATCGTTTCTGGCGGCGTACCTCGCCAAGCACAAGCCGCCGCCGGAATCAACGCTGGTCATGTTGAATCATTTGGCTCGATATGCGCCGATTGGTGAAGTGCCGTTGTTGACCAAGTTGGTGCGTGAACGATTCGCTGAAGATGTCATCCTTCAATTGAATTTGCTCAGCACGGCGCGACTCGCAACTGAACAACGAGGCGAGAAAATCGATGCCTCGGTACATGATTGGGCGAACGAAATTGCGATTAAGTTGTTGGAGTCATCGAGCGGTGCAAGTTTGTCGTGGGCGAACGAGGTCGTGCCGGGGAAGCCGAAGCCAGACAATCCGTGGGAGCTGCGGGCGAGGGTTTCGCAAGATGGCGACAAGGGGTCGCTGTTCCTCGACAGCTTGGTGAAGGGGGAGCAACTGACCGGGCTGTATCGCAGCGAGCCGTTTGAGTTGCCCGCGAAACTGTCGTTCTGGTGCGCGGGGCACAACGGAGTGCCCGGTGCGCCGTTCAAGCCGAAGAATTTTATTCGGCTGCGTGATGCCTCGACACACGCGCTGCTGCGCGAGGCGATGCCGCCTCGCAACGATACGGCTCAGAAGATTGAGTGGGATTTGGCGGAGTTCGTAGTCCCGCCTTCAGGCGGAACGAAGGAAGAGAAGACACCGCCTAAAGGCGGAACTACGAACGGGCGGCGAGGCTACATCGAACTGCTCGATGCCGATGAAGGGAGCGGCTATGCGTGGCTGGCGGTTGGGCGGTTTTCGGTGGAAGGGTTGAATCCCAGTCGAGGCGTTGAACAACAGATTGCGGCGGCGAATCTGGTGGGGGATTTCAAAATCTCAGATTTGAAATCTCAAATCTCAGATCGCCTGGCTTCACGCGAGACTGACTCGCGAGCGAAAGAGGCGTTTGCGCGAGCGCTGCTCGCACTGCAACCGGACTCGATCCTTTCGGCACTCTTGCCGTTGATTGGAGATGCGTCGTTGCCGGAATCGCTGCGCGAGCAAGTGTCGGTGGCCATTGTCGCGGCGACGCCGCTGGCAGCGGATGCGAAGACCAAGTTGTTGCTGGCGGTCGTGAAGGCGATCCCCGAACGACTGCAACTTCGCTTGGCCGAGTCGCTCGCTTCGGACGTGGCTGGGGCCGAGTCTTTATTGCGGCTCGCGAAGGAGGGGCATGTTTCGCCGAGATTGCTGACTCGGCCGAGCGTCAAGCAACGGCTAGATGCGATCAAGTCGGAAGAGTTGCTCATGCAGATCACCGAGTTGGTCTCTGGTCTGCCGGATGAAGACGAAGCTCTGCGCAAGTTGGTTGAGCAACGTCGAACGGTGTTCCTGGCCGCTCAGTCGAATCCAGACACGGCACAGCGGCCATCAGTAGAAGCGGGGACCGCGTTGTTCACGAAGCAATGTGCGGCGTGTCACCAGATCGCCGGCAAGGGGACGATTGTTGGGCCACAACTGGATGGCATCGGGCAGCGCGGGTTGGAGCGAGTGCTGGAGGATGTGCTTGATCCAAATCGGAACGTCGATGTGAACTTCCGCACGACGACCGTGGTCACGAAGGACGGCAAGATCTTCTCTGGTCTGTCGCGCCGCGAAGAGGGGGCGACGCTGGTGCTGGTGGATAACAAAGGGAAAGAGTTCACCGTGCCGCTGGCGGACATCGACGAACGGGTGAAGTCGAATCTGTCGCTGATGCCGGCCAATGTGGGTGAGATTCTGACCGAGCGAGAGTTCTTGGATTTGGTCAGTTATCTGCTGTCGCAACGGCAGAAGGTTGAGCCGAAACCGTAGGACTTTACGTAGCCGTCATCGCTCCGCGTGACGAACTGAATCGTCACGATGCCCGCGAGTCTATTTGGTAATGACGTCTCGTGGACGTTCTGCTTGTCACGCGGAGTGGTGACGGCTACGTTGCCTCGCTCAGGCGGTCGCAGACGATGTCGAGCATCAGGGGATGCAGGCCGAGCGGTGGGCAGAGGTCGAAACAGACATGCGGCCATTGCTCGGCAAATTGTGCTCGGAAGCGGTGCAGGTCTTCTGTGACGTGCGTGCCAGCCGAGAGGAAATACGGCAGCAGCAGGACTCGCGTCGCGCCGAGCGTGACGCAGCGTTCCGCACCTTGCGGAATGGTCGGCTCGGTGAGTTCGAGATACGCGGTCTCGATGACGTGGTTAGGGAAGCGGGAACGGAGTTGCTCGGCGAGTTGGAGCAAATCGGCGTTGGCGGTGGCGAGTCGGCTGCCGTGAGCGATCAGCAGGATGGCGGTGCCGGGGGCGAATGTGGATGCGTTCGGCATGGGAGTAGTCCAAAAGCCCGCGAGCCACTGAGGCAAGCTCAGTGGGGTACTAATCAACTCAATCGCTGCCGTTGGGGACGAAGTGGATTTTTCCGCTGCAGAGTTTGCAGGCCACTTTCATGCCGAGGTATTTGATGGCCACGCGGAGTTCTTCGGAGCAGTAGGGGCAGTCGGAATAGAAGGCAACCGGCTTAGCGGTGGGGCTGGAGAGGTCGAAGCGGAACGAACCTGCGCAGAACTTACAGGAGACACCCTGGCCGACGTACTTGCGGTTGATCCGCAGTTCCTTGTCGCAGTGCGGGCAGAGGATGTAGTACCCGGTGGGTGAGACTTCGACCATGCTCGCGACCTCCTGCAAAGGAACGAACTGAGGGATCTCGACGCTATCCGGTTTCAAGTCCTCGTTGAGGAGCGTGCGGCAATTGCGGCACCGCACCTGATTCTTCGGCATCCATTCACCACACGAGGGACAATCTCCACCGGGCCAATTCGGCATTATTGAGTTCCGTTACAGATTCCGATCCAACTCGCCTTGCCGATCCGCTTTACTTAGCGACCAAACACTTCAATCGAGAAAACGTGCGCAGATACAGCCGTCCGTTGGCGACCGCCGGCGTCGAATAGGTGTTATCACCTAAGTCTGCCGTTCCTAGTTCTTTGAATTCTGGGCCTGCTTCAATGACCGTGACTTTGCCACCGTCTTCCACCCCATAAATCTTGCCATCAATGCATAGCAGCGAGCCGCTGTACTTGCCCCCCAGGCGTTTCGACCAGACGTCTTGTCCGGTTTTCAAATCGACACAGACGACGATTCCTTCGTCGCTCCATTCGTAGAGATGATCTCCATACACGATGGGAGTCGGCACATACGGGATCAGCTTTTCTCGTTTCCAAACGACTTTGGGCCGTCCCTGCTCGTCACGCGTCTTCGGATCAATCGCAATCTGCAGCACTCCGTAACGGCCCCCTTGACCACATGACGCGATCAGAAGTCCCCCGCCGTAAACCGGCGAGGCGACTGTCCGCAGTGGGAACTCGTCTGTCTGCCAGTTGAGCGCCCCGGTTTTCAAGTCGAGGCTGCTGATTCCCGTCGCCCCGCTGGCACAGATGAGCTGCGCGGGTTGATTCTGTTCGCGGATGACGATCGGCGTGGAATATGACGTGGACTGACCACGAAAAGCTCGCGGCGTGACCCAACGAGTCGTTCCGGTTTCTGTGTCGAGAGCGTAGATCGAACTCGGCCCGTCTTGATCATTGCAGACGATCAACATGTCATCGACCACGATGGGCGAGACGCCCAGACAATGCTGGCTTTCATAGGTGCCGAGGTTGCGTCGCCAGATCAGGTCGCCCGCGAAGTTGTACGCGGCGGCAAGAAAGTTCTCTTTGTCGGCGAACAGAACATAGACCCGCTCGCCATCCGTCGCGGGGGTGCTCGATGCCTGGCTCCCTTTGGAGTTGTCTGGTTTAACGCGATTCATCCCGATCGATCGGGACCAATGTTGCCTGCCAGTCTTCGCGTCCAGACAGATCAGCCAGCGGATCGCTCCGATGTCTTCGGCGGAGGTCACGAAGACGTGATCGCCCCAGACGATCGGGGCGGCGTGGCCGGTCCCATCAATGGCCACATCCCAGGCATAGTCGCCCTGGCTCCAACTGGTCGGAATCCCCTTTTGTTTGCTGATTCCGGAGCCATCCGCGCCTCGGAACTGCGGCCAGTTTTCTGCGTTCGCCAAGCCACAGGTGAAGGACGCGATGAGTCCGATGATCGCGAAAGCTGGCGTCCGCCAGACCCACTTTCTCATGGGCGCGCAACCGACAGTTAGCATGTTGTTTCCTCGTGTTGTGTTTTCAGTGATGTCTCTGCGGTCGCAGGGGAGCGAGTTCACGAAAAGCTCACAATTCAGCCGAGGGACACAACGAGTCGGTCTCGCCAAGAAGTCGGCCCAAGTCAGAAGGTCGTAACATGACCGAAGCGGAAATCGCTTGCAAGTCTCTAATTGGGCAATCGTTGCGAAGCAGGTAGGGAGAGAAGAGCAGTTGTCGCGTCTGTGAGGTTGGAGGAGGTTATTCTTGGCTGCCGTCGCGGTTTGCGGCCGAGGATTCGAGTCCACGGAATTCTGGGCTGGCAATCCGTTCGCGTTAAGACAACGTCGCCATTAGGTCGCACTAAGAGCCGTCAACAATGCGGGGGACAGAACAAAGTTTTCGTTTATCTCGGTGGAGGCTCCGGTCAGCGTATCGTCCCCTTGTCCGCCGGCGATGGTGTTTGACGCACCTTGACCGTTGACTTCATCGTCTCCCTGGTCTCCCAGAACGATGTCGTTGCCTCCGCCGCCGAGCAGGAGATCGTCTCCGTCACCACCGCTGATGGTGTCGTTGCCGGCTCCACCGCTGATGGTATCGTCGCCATCACCGCCCCCCAGCAGATCGTTGCCGTCACTGCCAGCGATGATGTCGTCGCCGTCGCCGCCGTTGATGGTGTCGTCGCCGAGTCCGCCGTTGATCGTGTCGTCGCCGTGGTCACCGCGAATAATGTCGTTGCCGTCGCTGCCATTGATGACGTCGTTATTCCGGCCGCCATCGAGCGTGTCGTCACCGGTGTTGCCATTCAAACTGTCGAGCCCACTCTCGCCCAGCATCGAATCGTTCCCGTCACCTCCGTTGATGGTGTCGTCTCCGTCGCCGCCGCGCCCGGTATCACTGCCGACCCCTCCGTTAAGCACATCGTTGCCGAGCCCGCCTTCCAAGCTGTCGTTGCCAGAGTCACCACCCAAAGTGTCAGCACCGTCGCCGCCTAGGACTGTGTCGTCGCCATTTTCGCCGTTGAGCGAGTCAGCACTGGTTCCACCGAGGAGCAGGTCATTGCCATTGCTGCCTCGCAAGCGATCAATGCCAGCTCCACCTTCCAGTGTGTCGCCCCCCAGACTGCCAATCAGCGTGTCGTTGCCGTTCCCGCCGTCGATGCGGATGCGTACGACACCGGCCTTCGCGTTGAGAGCCGACAGCAAATCGTTGTCATCATTCCCCTGAATCACGAGCGAGGATCGGCAAACCGTATCGATGTCGCTCACAGTCACGGTGTCATCTCCGGCTCCGGAGTTGACCGTGACCTGACCGATCGTGGAATCGATGGTCAACTTCGCGGTTCCGTCCGTAATCTGCATCAGCCCAAACGTCCCGTCCGACGGGATCGCTGATTGGTTAATCGTGACATTGTTCGCCGCCGCACCCAGCACGACTTGCACACCATCCGCACCAGACGAATTTGTGACGGTGTCGCTGCCTGAGAACGTCCCTTGCCAGACAAAGATGTCGTCCCCTGCCCCACTTTCAATGAGGTCCGGCCCTCCTTGGCCATCCAGGGAATCATTCCCGTCACCTCCATTCAGCGTATCGGCCGCACTGCCTCCCAGCAGCGTATCGTTGCCGGCGTTACCCAGCAGCACGTCATTCCCGCCGTCTCCATTGAGCAAGTCATCCGCCGGGCCGCCGATCAACGTGTCGTTGCCGGTGTTGCCCAGCAGCGTATCTCCCAAGGGAGCAATGTCGTTGTTGGCGATCGTCGCGATGCCCGAACCACTTCCGACGGCCGCGCCGATCACGTTCGTCAGTTGCAGGAAGAACGACTCATCCCCCTCGAACTGGAAGTCCCCGTTGACCGTCACCGCAACGACCTGGCTGCCACCGTTGGGACCGAAGGTCAACGTCCCGAAGGCCGCGATGTAATCGCTGCCGGCCGTGGCCGTGCCATCGACCGTCTGATAGTCCACCGTCACGTTGCCACCCGTCGCTTGGACCGTGACTTGGAACGTCACGACCTGCGGCCCGGTATCTCCCTCGATCACATTGATGTTGCTGACGGAAACGGCCGGTGCCGCTTGCGCCGCGACAATTGCGAAGGCCAGACCTGAGGCAACATCAAAAAAACCAGAAGTCAGGCCGGTATTCCCGACGAGGGTTGCCGCACCAGTCGTGGGCGAAATCCGATAAAAGTTCGCGGTCGGCCCTTCCAAGAGCAGGAATTGGTCGTTGACCGCGTCGTATTCCAATCCCCCGGCCTGGGCTGTCAAATCGACCCCTAGCGCGCCGACTCGAGTCGCGACGGCCGTGGTCGTATCGATCGAGAATAGCGCGTCATTGAAATTGGCGTTGGTCCCCGTAATGCCACCGGCGATGACGCAGAACAGCGTTCCGTTGCGGATCGTCAAATAGTCCATATCCACGGTGTCACCATTCGCGGCCAGGTTCGCGGTCCCGACCACGATGTTTCCAACATCCGTGACCGCTCCATTCGTGGGATCGATGCGGAAGAGATGCGGGTTGCCGGCACCGGTGAAGGTGACGTAGTAGATGATGTTGTTGACCGTGTCGTAGGCCATGTCCCCTTCAAGATTGGCACCCAACAACGCTGGGTTAACGAAGGTCGTCAGTTGCGAGGCGGCATTCGCCGGATCGATCGAGAACAAGAAGGGACCAAGTTGCGAGTACCCAATCAATCCCCCGTTCGGATCTTGCGCGATGTCGTGAATGAAGGATTGGTTCGTGTTACCTACGAGCCTCGTGGCGGCCGTGGTTTGGTCAACCCGATACAGGTCGCCGAAGAATGTCGCAGCAAAGAGTTCGGCGGGTGGAGCATCATCATTGGTGATCGTGCCGGTCCCTTCCTGGGTCAGCAGGCGTGCCCCGCTCGTCGGCGAACTGAGCACCAATCCGACGGTTTCATTGACTTCATTCACCGCGTCACCGTTCACCGTCACGGCCACGGTCTGCGTCGTGACACCCGGCGCAAAGGTGACCGTTTGAGTCAGAGCCAGGTAATCCTGATTCGCGAGGCTGGCCTGTCCATCCGCCGTCTGTACGTCGACAGAGACCGGCAGGAAGCTGGCTTGTGACAACGTCAACGTGAAGTTCAGAATCGCCGGACCCGCATCCCCTTCCAGCACACTGCCGCCGACGATCGAGATCGTCAGAGGTGCCGCTTCGGGAATGGGATCCGCGCTATCGACCGTGTCGCTGCCAATACCGCCATCCAATGTGTCGGCACCGCCACCTCCCAACAGTGTGTCGTTTCCTCCCTGACCATTAAGACGGTCGTTTCCGGGGGTACCACCAAGCGTGGCCGTTCCATCACCGCGTAACACGTCGTTGCCGTTGCCACCAAAGTCAGTGTCATCTCCCTCGTTGCCGTTGACGATGTCATCGCCCGCCTCGCCGTTGACCGTATCGCTCCCCTGGTTGCCGGAAACACTGTCGTGGCCCGCTCCGCCCGACACTTGATCGTTGCCGTCATCGCCGGAGACCGAGTCGTTGCCGGACTGCCCCAGGAGGATGTCGTTGTCATCACCACCCGCGATCACGTCCGCGTCGCCGCCACCCAGAATCGAATCGTCTCCGGCGTCTCCCGCTAGCGAATCTTGACCATCGCCACCAATGATCGTGTCGCTGTCGTTGCCCCCCGATACCGTGTCGCTGCTCTGGCCGGCATCGATGTTATCCGCACCGTCACCTCCCGTGATGACGTCGGCGTGGTTGCCGCCGGAGATTGTGTCGTTGCCCGCGTCGCCACTAACCGAGTCGCTGCCGTCACCGCCAACTAGGCTGTCGTTGCCGTCGCCGCCGGTGATTGAATCGCGGCCGTCGCCGCCATTGAGCGTGTCATTGCCACCCTGGCCATCGATCACATCAATACCATCACCACCCAGCAGACTATCGCCGTAAGTCGGCGAGCCCAGGATCGTGTCGTCGCCATTGCCACCATCCACACGGATGCTCGCGAGCGACGGGTACGTCAGATTGTCCACGAGACTCAAGTCGATGTTGTTCGCCGCGTCGCCTCCTTTGACGACGATCGACGTGACCGTGCTGGTCGGGACGTGCGGTGCCGTTCCTAACAGCAGGCCATTCGCGACCACTTCAACCCGCAGGCTCGTCGCGTTCTGCCGAATGGCAATGCTGTCGCCAGCGTCCGAGCTGACAAACAGCTCACCGCCGACGAACAGTGCGGCGACGGACAAAAGCAAGCGGTCTTCCAACTGCTCAACCGCCGCGTTCGGCGTCGAGGTGTGACCGAAATCCGAGGACGGCGAGAAGGCTTGCGTCCTAACGACTGAAACCAAGATTTGAATACCACGGCAGGGAGTCCGTTCCCGGAGATCGCGGTTCTGTCCGGCCTCTGCCTGGTGCCGAATCCAAATTCGGCACCGACGATGCAACAGAGACCATTCCTTCCCCATAAACGGCAGACGCCGGCCACAAATCGCTCAAAATTGGGAGCGCAGGCACAAGCGGCATCACCGACATCTACGGAGAGTTTGGTACCACGAGAACAACCGTCATAACCGGACCTTAAGCTGTAACGGTTTTGACGATCGTCCGATTCCTTCCGGGCGACTCAGCCTATTTGCGGGACTTTTCCGCCCTCGTTTGCCGCGGCTAACCGGCGTCTTGTTGAAGAATTGCTCCTTGAAGTTTTAGCTTCGGGTCAGGTAGCCACGCTCGTTAGAGCGTGGGTTTTCATTGAAATCCACCCACGCTTTTGGCGAGCGTGGCTACCCAGAGATCCACTTGGGGCGAATTAGGTCGCATTGAGGGCTGCCATCAACGCGGCCGACAGCATGAAGCTCTCGTTGATCTCGCTGGGATCTCCGATGAGCGTATCGTCTCCTTGTCCACCCGAGATGGTATCGGTGGCACCTTGGCCGTTGACCTGATCGTCTCCCTGGTCACCCTGCACGACGTCACCGCCACCGCCGCCGTTCAAGAAGTCGTCTCCGTCACCGCCACTGATGATGTCGTTGCCGGAACCACCGTTGACGGTATCGTCGCCATCGAAGCCACCCAGCAGGTCGTCGCCATCGTCGCCGCTGATGACGTCGTCGCCGTCACCTCCGTTGATCGTGTCGTTGCCGAGTCCCCCGCTGACCGTGTCATCTCCATGATCACCAAGGAGCCTGTCGTTGCCATCTCCGCCGTTGATGACGTCGTTGTTTCGCCCACCGTTCAGCGTGTCGTCGCCGGCCTCGCCGTTCAAGCTGTCGAGGCCAGTTCCACCCAGTAACGAATCGCTGCCGTCTCCACCGTTGGCGGTGTCGTCGCCGTCGCCGCCGTTGGCCGTATCATTACCCGCACCACCGTTGAGCAGATCGTTGCCGAGTCCACCTCGCAGGCTGTCGTTACCAGCGTCACCACCCAGTGTGTCGGCTCCGTCACCGGCCAGTGTGTCGTTGGTATCGCCACCCAGCAGCGTGTCGTTGCCGTTCTCACCGTTGATCGAGTCAGCACCGGTTCCACCTTCGAGCTGGTCGTTGCCGTCACCTCCTCTGAGGCGATCCGTCCCGGCACCACCAACCAGAGTGTCACCACCCAGACCGCCCAGGAGTGTGTCGTTGCCGTCACCTCCTTCGATACGGATTCGAACCGGCCCGGCCTTCGCATTCAGAGCTGTGATCAAATCGTTACCAGCGTCTCCTTGAATCACGAGTGACGATCGGCAAACCGTATCCAGATCACCCACCGTCACGGTGTCGTCGCCGGCTCCAGAGTTCACTGTGACCTGGCCAATCGACGAATCGATCGTCAACGTCGCTGTCCCTTCCGTGACCTGAATCAAACCGAAAGTGGCGTCCACCGGAATCGGTGACTGCGTGATCGTGGCGTTGTTCGCCGCCGCGCTCAGCGTGACTTGCACTCCATCCGCGCCGGAGGCATTGGTAAGAGTATCGCTGCCAGAGCTCGATCCTTGCCACACGAAGATGTCGTCCCCAGCTCCGCTTTCAACGACATCCGGTCCACCCTGCCCATCCAGCGAGTCATTGCCGTCTCCGCCATTGAGCGTGTCAGCCGAACTGCCTCCCAGCAGTGTGTCATTACCACCCAAGCCGAGCAGCAAGTCGCTTCCGCCATCGGAATTGAGCAAGTCATCCGACGGACCGCCGATGAGCGTGTCGTTACCGGTGTTCCCCAGCAACGTGTCACCCAGGGGTGCAACGTCGTTGTTGGAGATCGTCGCGATGCCCGATCCAACGCTGATGGGCGAGCCAGTCGCGCTCGTCAGTTGCAAGAAGAACGACTCATTCCCCTCGAACTGGAAGTCGCCGCTGACGGTCACCGTAACGTTCTGAGTGCGCGTGCCACCGAACGGACCAAAGTTCAGAGTGCCAGAGACCGCCGTGTAATCGGTCCCAGCCGTCGCGGTCCCATCGACCGTCTGGAAGTTGACCGAGACCGGGCTTCCCGTCGCTTGAGACGTGACTTGGAATCTCACGGTCTGCGTTCCGGTATCACCCTCGGTCACGATTACGTTATTGATCGAAACGCTTGGCGGATTCACCGGCGGGATTGGCGCGAATGTTAAACCAGCGGCATTGTTGAAGAATCCGGAGAGACCAGTATTTCCAACCCGAGTTGCGACCCCCGTCGCTTGAGCGATTCTGAACAAGTCCCCGGACGTTCCATCGATCAGGACAAAGTTATTCGCGACGGGATCGAAGTCCATGCCTCCCGAATTGGCAGCGAGATCAACTCCCAAAGCACCAATCCGAGTCGCAACGAGAGTGGCGGGATTGATCGAGAAGAATGCGTCGTTGAAGTTCGCATTGGTGCTCGTGACGCCAGCGCTGATGACACCAAACAGCGTCCCACCGCTAAACGCAAGATAGTCGAATTCCACGTTGTCCGTCGCAGTTGCCAGGTTGGCAGCACCAACTAAAATCTCGCCCAGATCAACAGCGGCTCCGGTGGTCCGGTTTATGCGGAACAAGTTCGGATTTCCAACCCCCGTTGAGACCGAATAGATGAAGTTGTTCGTCGCGTCAAACGCGATGTCACCCTCATTCTGGAACGGTATGCCGGTAACGTTGATGAAACCTGAAGCTGCCCCCGTGTTGGCGTCAATGTTGACCAACGAGTTAAAGAACGGGTCAAAGGCGACGATGGCGCCGGTCGAGTCCTGTGTGATGTCGAGTGCTCCAAACAGTCCCGTTCCGCCCACCACGGTCGACGTCGCAGTTGTCGGATCGATCAGAAACAAAGTCGGGCTTCCGAAGGTTCCTTCCGTAAGGGCGAACAAGCCAATGACGGGGGCATCATCATTGGTAATCGTGCCGAACGCTTCCTGATTCGACAGCCGTGCCCCATTCGTTGGGTTACTGAGCACCAACCGGACGGTTTCGTTGGCTTCACTCGTCGCATCACCGGCCACCGTCACCGACACGGTCCTCGTCGTGACACCCGGCGCGAACGTGACGATTTGGCTTAACGCCGTGTAATCCATATCCGCGATGCTGGCAAAAGCGTCCTGCGTCTGTACGTTGACCGAAATCGGCAGGAAGCTGGCCTGCGACAACGTCAACGTAAAATTCAGAATCGTGCGGCCAGCATTCCCTTCCATGACGCTGCCGCCAACGACCGAAATCGTGACTGGAGTCGCTTCGGGAATTGGGTCCGAGCTATCGACCAGATCGTTCCCTGCGCCGCCATCGAAGCTGTCAGAGCCACCGCCACCAAACAACGTGTCGTTGCCTCCTTGGCCGTTGATGACATCGTTGCCAGCGGCACTACCGAGCGTCGCCGTTCCGTCACCTCGCATGGTGTCGTTGCCGTTGCCGCCGAACAGCGTGTCATTTCCCTCGTTGCCATTGACGATGTCATTGCCTGCTTCACCGTTGACGGTGTCGTTACCCAGACCGCCGGAGGCGCTGTCGTTGCCAGATCCTCCCAACACAAGATCGTTGCCGTCATCGCCAGAAACAGAGTCGTTGCCCGACTGTCCCGACACCGTGTCATTGTCGAGACCGCCAGAGATGATGTCCGACTCGCCACCGCCCAGAATCGAGTCATCGCCGTCTTCACCCGACAGTGAATCCAGTCCGTCGCTGCCGTTAATGGTGTCGTTGCCGGCACCGCCTAACACGGTGTCGTTGCTTTGGCCGGCATCAATGTTGTCCGCCCCGTCACCACCTGTGATCGAGTCGGCGTGATTACCACCCGAGAGGGTGTCGTTGCCCAGGTTACCGGTGAGAGTATCGCTGCCATCACCGCCAGTCAGACTGTCATTGCCGTCGCCGCCGGTGACCGAGTCCCGGCCGTTGCCGCCATCGACGATGTCATTGCCACCTTGGCCGTTGATGGTATCAGTACCGTCACCGCCCAGGACGCTATCGCCGTAGGTCGGGGATCCCAGAATCGTGTCGTCGCCATTGCCGCCATCCACAAAGATGGGGCGATTGCCGGCCAGCGAGGGGAACGTCAGATTGTCGACCAGACTCAAGTCGATGTTATTCGAGTCGTCGCCTCCTTTGACGACGATCGACGTAATCGAACTGGTCGGGACGTTCGGTGCCGTTCCCAGCACCAATCCATTCGCGACGACTTCGACCCGCAGGGTCGTCGCGTTCTGTCGAATCGCGATGCTGTCGCCACCGTCCGAGCTGACAAACAACTCGCCATTGACGAGCAGTGCCGAGACCGACAACAGCGAGCGGTCTTCCAACCGTTCGGCCGCAGCCTTCGTCGTCGTGGTGTGACCAGTGGTCCGAGGACGGCCAGATTGTTTTCGTCCTAACGACTGTAACCAAGATTTGAATAACACGGCGGGTAGTCCTTTCCCGGAAGATCGCGGTTCTGTGTGTTCTCTGCCTTCTGCCGAAACCACCTTCGGCACCGACTGTGCGACAGAGGCCGTCCTTCCCAATAAAACGGCATACGCCCGCGACAAATCGCTTAAATGTGAGAGCGGTGGCACATGCGGCATCACCCACAATTGCGGAGCGTTGGGCACGACACAAACAACAGTTACAATCGGACCTTAAGCTGTAACGGTCGTACTGATGACTCGCGTTGTGAGGGCGACCTAGCCGATCGGCGTGCATGACTTCCGCCGTTGAAAACCGCGAGCGATGGCATACTTGGCATCACCGACATTCGCGGAACGATGGGTGCAACACGCACAACAGTTATTACCGGAGTTTAAGCTGTAACGATTCTGCCGATCACTCGCGTCGTGACGGCGCGGCGCAGCCACAACCAAACGGTGTCCGTTGTCAGAGCAACGAATTAGGGTTGGACGCATTGGCCGCAGGGCGCTAGCCCCGGTTCGAGCGAGATAAACCGGGACTAACGCCCTACGGATGATCTCGTGAGTGGGAATGACACCAGCAATCCCACGCTCTCGCGAGAGCGACTACTTCTTCCCGTCGAGCTTCGACAACTTGGCTGTCTGCTGATTCATGCCGATCCGTTGGTACTCGCTCAACGAGACCTTTTGCAGCTTCGGATCGCGGAGCAATGTCTCGCACTGGTGAATGATCTGCTTTCCGCGAGCATCCAAACTCCAGGACACCGAGTGCTCAGCCTTGAGATTCAACGGCCGCTCGAACTTGGCCCGCAGAGTCACTTCAACGGGCAATAACTTCTGTTGCTTGAGCCGCTCATTCAGCTCCAGCCGGACGCTCGGAAACATCGGTTGCGGGCGCAGCACAAAATTCAGACGGCACATCCAATCGGCAAAGTTCAAGTAAGCCTCGACTGCCTCTGGCTGGACATTCGCAGCACCACCGACTTCGTACGAGATCGTCTTGCTGTGTAATCGCAATCGATGCTTTCCCGGTTCTAGCTCTGTTTCGAATGACGGTCGCAACTGAAATTTCAGTGTTTCGATCTGCTGCCGCGGCGGCTTCGGTTGCTCTTCCAATTCCTGAATCCGCTGCCCCAAGCGCTCTTCCGCCGACTCCAACAAGTGTTTGAGTTCATCGAAATCCACGCTGCAGACGACACTCCGGTTGCTATTCAGAATCAAAATCCGATGGTGGGCCGGCTCCAAAATCGTGGCTTCCGCCGACCCATCAATCACATCGTAGACCTTGCCCACATGGAACAGAGTACGACTGCGCGCGACCGGCTGGTTCGGCTCCTCGATGTCCAAATCGAAGACCCTCGTGCTGACGGAAAAGTCTTGAGCCAGAAGATCAGTTCCCAACAGGCACGTACCAACGACGAGCGCCAAGATGCGCAGCATGGATGACTCCAAGCAGCCGAACTGCGAAGGGGGAGGAGGAGATCGGAGGGGAAGTACGGTGAGATGGCCGAGCGGCCGGTGCCGGCGGAAACGCCAGCGGAAGGGGATTGCGGACGGAACATAGCACCGTCTGGCAAATCGCAGCAACAGGAACTGCCGGGACGCCGGTCAGGTGCCGCACACCGGACAGTCGGGTTGACGGGCAATGGGCACGGTGCGAAACGTCATGTCTCGCAAGTCGAACGTCAGCAGTCGCCCGGTAAGTGGTTCTCCGACTCCGGCGATCAGCTTGATGACCTCCATCGCCGCCAGCGAGCCAACCGTTGAAGACACCGCCGCAAAGACCGGAAATTCGCGTTTCCAGTTCGGTGGCGGTTCCGGATACAGGCAATTCAAACAAGGAGTGCATCCGGGAACGATCGTCGTCAGCCGGCCTTCGAGTTCATACATCGCCGAATCGACCAGCGGCTTCCGCTGACGAACCGCCTCGCGATTCATCAGCAGGCGTTCGGCAAACAGCGGAGCGGCACTCACTACCACATCACAACGGCTGACCAACTCGGCCGCATTCGAGTCATTCACGTTCTCGGCGACGGTTTCGACTTCCACATGGGGGTTCAGTTCTCGCAATCGACGAATTGCCGACTCGACGCGCGGCTTGCCGATCCAATCCGTGGTCATCAGCAATTGACGGTTGAGATCGTTCAGCCGCAGTTCACCCCCATGAGCCAGAATCAGCCGCCCGATCCCCGCCGCCGCCAATTGCATCGCGGCTGTCCCCCCTACCCCGCCTATGCGCGAAACGAGGACCGTGGCACTCTTCAATCGACGTTGTCCCTCCTCACCGAAGTCGCGAACCCAAAGCTGCCACTCATAGCGGCTCCGTTCGCCGTCAGTGAGTTCAGGAAGCAGAGTCATCTTCAATACTCCGTCAGAAAAAAATTTGCGAAGCGAAAACTAACCCGCAGCGTCAGCGAGGGCGAGTGCTTCACTCACGTTCCAACCGATCGTTGCCGCAGCAGCTCCACAATCTCCGCCGAGGTCGGCGACCTGCCGCAGCCCAATCGCCCCAGCCAACCGCGCGTCTTCCAGCGATTGAAAACCTCTTGCCCATCCTGCTCGACGCGGAAGCAACCCCAGAAGCCGGGGCGGCATTCAACGGTCAGTCCCAACTCACGCCGTACCACATCGGCGATCTGCTCGGCCGGCGGTCCAAAGCCACAGGTACGACAGAAGTGAATGACAACTTGCGAGGCCAAGACGCTGCTCTCCAACGGTAAGAATCTGAGAGCCACAAGCTATCAGGTTTCCGGCCGTGATTGGACTCTCTGACCCGCTCGCGATGCGCCCGAGGCGATGATTACCATCTGCCTCCGTATCTTCCTTCGAGAATTTAGGAGCCCCTTCATGGCTGACACGCAGATTCATTCGTCGGTGGACTTCGACAAGCCGGGCAAGCAGCACGGGCATCTGTGCATTCCGTATTCGTACAACCTCGGCGGTTGGGCAAACCTGATGGTGCCGATCACCGTCATCCAAAACGGCGATCGAAACACGGATCGGGATGGCGACGGCGTGCGAGACACCACTCACGACGGTCCCACCGCGCTGGTCATGGCCGGTAATCACGGCGACGAATACCCTGGCCAAGTCGCGATCCTCAAGCTTTGCCGCGAACTGCAAGAGTCCAATGTGTGCGGCCGCATAATTTTGATTCCGTGTCTGACGATGCCGGGGTCCAAGGCGATGACTCGGCTGTCGCCGCTGGACGGCAAGAACTTCAACCGCTGCTTTCCGGGGAATCCGAATGGGACTCCGTCCGAAATGCTGGCGCACTATCTTACGACGGTGCTCTTCCCGATGGCGGACATCGTCATCGACATCCACACGGGCGGACGGAGCGTGGACTTCGTGCCGTGCGCCCACATGCACTTGGTGCCGGATCTCCAACAGCGACAACAGATGATGGCCGGCACGGAAGCCTGGGGTTCCGAGTTCTGTTTCCTCTACGCCGACATCGCCGGCACGGGCCTGCTGCCGGTCGAAGCCGAGCGGCAAGGCAAGATCGTCATCACCACCGAGATGGGAGGCGGCGAACCTGTCACAGCCGCCGTTCACAAGCTGACACAGAGCGGCCTCCGCAACGTGCTGATTCATCTCGGAGTGCTCACAGGCGAGAAGCTGACTCGGCAACAGCAAGGCGTCCCCCCCGCTCGCTGGGTGCAGGCTTTGAATCGCGACGACTACCGCTTCGCCCCAGAGTCCGGCATCTACGAAAACATCGCGGCACTGGGCCAAGAGATCGCCGACAACGAAATCGTCGGCCTGATCCATTTCATCGAACGCCCCGAACGTGAGCCAGTACCGGTGATCGCGCGGACGGCCGGAGTCCTCATCGCCTGCCGCGGCCCATCGGTGGTCACACAAGGAGACTGCGTCGCCTGCATCGCCCACGACGTACCGGACGATCTGCTGCGATCGCACTAAGCCCCGCTCCCATTCGCGCTGACAGAAAAATGGGGGCAGAAAAACGGCTGCCCCATTGTTCGTCACCACCCTTTCGCAGATGAAGTGACTCGTTTCTTTTTTCTGTCCCCATTTTTCTGCCAGTCCATTCAAACCAAGCCAGACAACCAAGGAGAGGGATCATGACCTCACATGGAAAGACGATTGGCCTCACATTGTTTTTGCTGCACCTGGGTTGCTGGAGAGTCTTGGCGGGGGACGCAGCCGACACACGGCTTCAGAGTTGGCATCAGTGGCGTGGTCCCCTCGCGACAGGAGTCGCGCCCACAGGCGATCCGCCGATCGAATGGGACTCCACTCGGAACGTGAAGTGGAAAGTCGAAGTCCCCGGCCACGGCAAATCGACACCGATCATTTGGGGCGATCGAGTCTTCCTGATCACGGCAGTCAACACTGGCGAAGTGGTCGAGGGGGCACCGAAACCGGAAGACCAGCCGATGCGAACATTCGGCATCAAGTTCCCGAACACGCTTTTTCGATTCGTCGTCCTCTGCCTGGATCGCAACACCGGCAAAACGCTTTGGGAAAAAACGACGATCGAAGAACTGCCACACGAGGGACACCACGGCGACAACAGCCATGCCTCGGCATCACCCACGACTGACGGCAAGAACCTCTACGTCTCGTTCGGTTCGCGCGGCGTGTATTGCTTCGATCTGGACGGCCAGTTGCAGTGGCAGAAGAAGATCGGCCAAGTCGAAACACGGCTGAGCTTCGGCGAGGCCAGTTCGCCCGTCGTGCATGGCGACACCCTGATCTTGAACCGTGACAACGAAACCGATTCGCACATTCTCGCACTCGATACCAAGACGGGAGAGACGCGCTGGCAGGCCAAGCGTGAGGAAGTCAGCGCGTGGGCCACTCCGCTGATCGTGGAATACAATGGCCGAACACAGGTCATCACCAACGCCAGCCGGTTCGTGCGCAGCTACGACTTGGCGACCGGCGAAGTCCTCTGGCAATGTGGCGGACAAGTCGCCAACGTGACTCCGTCCCCGGTGCTCTTCGGCGCTCATGTCGTCTGCATGAGCGGCTACAAAGGGAGCATCGCCGTCTCGCTGCCGCTCGACGCCAGCGGCGACATCACTAAAAGCGATCGCATCGCCTGGCGCTGGGAGCGAGACACCCCCTATGTCCCATCGCCACTGCTCTACGGCGACAGGCTGTACTTCAACAAGTTGAACAACGCGGTCCTGACTTGTCTCGACGTGAAGACCGGCAAGCCGATCCTCGAATCCGTCCGCTTGCCGAGCTTGCTCAACATCTATGCGTCCCCCGTCGGAGCGGCCGATCGGATCTATCTCACCGCCCGCGACGGTACAACGCTCGTCATCAAGCGAGCCGAGACGTTGGAAGTTCTCGCCACGAACAAGCTGGATGATTACATCGATTCGTCACCGGCCATCGCCGGCAAGCAACTCTTCCTGCGCGGACAGAAGCACCTGTATTGCCTCGAAACTCAATAAAAGTAGTTTCAAAACCGTACCGCGACCGTTAGGGAGCGGCCCGGGTCGTCAAATCAGGCCGCTCCCTAACGGTCGCGGTACAGCAATCTCACTGAGTTCCGATTTTTGAAACGACATCAAGGTCTGGAAAAAAAACTATGTTGTTCGACACGCACACCAACCTCATGTGGTATCCGGATCATCTCTCCGACGAATTCGTGCAGTTCGCGTGGGAGGCAAAACGGGCCAAGATGAAGCTGACCAAAGACGTCTACTTCGCCGGCAGCAGCGTTCAAGAGCAAAACGCCTTCGATTCGCGGCCAGAGCAACTGCTGAAGGTGACAGCCGACTCCGACAAGGTCATCGTGTTCGGCATCAAGGCTCCGTTCACCGGCATCAACGCCGATCAGGAATTGATCGCCAAGTTCGTCAAAGAACACTCCGACCGTTTCATCGGCTGGTGCTCGGTCGATCCGAACGACAGAGACTGCGTCGAGCAATTGGAGTACTACGTGAACCATTTGGGCCTGCGCGGCTTGAAGTGCTCGCCGATCTACCAGAACTGGGATCCGCAAGACCCGAAGCATTTGCCGCTGTTCAAGAAGGCCGAGTCTCTTGGCATCCCGGTCAACATCCATCAGGGAACGTCATTCGTCCGACCGGGACCGTTGAAGTACGCGAATCCGATCCAACTGGAGGACATCGCCATCGCCTGCCCGAACCTCCGCATCGTGATCGCCCACATGGGACACCCGTGGGAGACCGAATGCGTGGTGCTGATTCGTAAGCATCCGAATCTCTACACGAACATCTCCGCTTTGCACTACCGGCCGTGGCGTCACTATCAAGCCTTCATGACGGCCATCGAGTACGGTGTCGAACACAAACTGATCTTCGGCTCAGACTTTCCCTCAGCAACCGCTGCTCAGGTGATTGCCGGCCAGCACAAAGTCAACGACATTGTCGCGGGAACGAATTTTCCGAAGGTCTCAGAAGAGGTCATTCACAACATCATCTACGAGAATTGGAAACGCTTCTTGCCCGAATACGCGTAGTGCAGAAAGGGACGTGTGGCCAAAACTAATTCAGGCGAGCGGGGCGGCGTTAGCCCCCCGGTGAATTCAATTCAGAACCGGGGGGCTGACGCCGCCCCGCTCGCCAAAATGTTTCACGCACTATCACGCAAGACAACTTTTCCATTGGAAACAAAACATGTACACGAACCCCATCACACCCTCCACGTTGTCCGCATCAGTCATCTCCGTGCCTCCCCTGGCCCGCAAAGCCGACGGTTCGTTCAATCACGATGAAAACCGAAAGCAAATCCGGCATCTGGAAGCAGGCGGAGTCTCCACGCTGCTCTACGGAGGCAACGCCATCCTCGCTCACGTCTCAATCAGTGAGTATTCCAGTTTGCTGACGATGCTGACCGAATTGGCCGGCCCAGACTCGCTGATCATCCCGTCGGTCGGTCCCGGATTCGGGATGATGATGGACCAGGCGAAAATCCTGCGCGAGTTCCAGTTCCCCACCGCGATGATACTGCCGACTCGTGATGTCATCACGTCGGAGGGGGTTGCAACCGGACTCCGCCGATTCGTCGAAGCGACCGGCCGGCCGGCAGTCCTCTACATCAAGAACGACGGCTACATCGAGATCGACGCCGTCAAGCGCCTGCACGACGACGGCCTGCTGTCGTGGATCAAGTACGCGGTCGTTCGCGACAACACGGCCAACGATCCTTATCTGCGGAAGCTGGTCGACACGATTGGACCATCGCGAATCGTCAGCGGCATCGGCGAGCAACCCGCGCTGACGCATCTGCGAGACTTTGGATTGGCGGGCTACACATCGGGCTGCGTCTGCGTGGCACCACGTCTGTCGATGGACATGCTGCGGGCGATCAAAGCAGGCGACTTCGCAACCGCCGAACGCATCCAGGCGATCTTTCGCCCGCTCGAAGATCTGCGGAACGCGATCAACCCCATTCGAGTGCTGCACACGGCGGTCAGCTTGGTGGGCATCGCCGAAATGGGACCGATCCTCCCGCTGCTTTCCGAAGTCAGCGAAACCAACCGCCCGGCGATCCGAGAAGCCGCCGCAAAGCTGCTGGAGCAAGAGCAACGTTCCTAGTCACGAGATGGCACATTTCCGTAGCCGAAGTCGTGGGACTTCGGTCCGAACTCTCACGAGTTCGGCTACTTTCTGAACTTTGACGGACGAACGGAGCGTATGGCGAGCGATCATCTGACGGACTGGCTCTCTCAATGGCACGACGTGCGTGAGTTAGTGCGCGTCTCGGCCGAAGTCGATGCGGTCCACGAAGTCGCCGCGATCACCGATCGCGCGCGAATCGTTCAAGGCGGCCCTGCGCTTCTGTTTGAACATGTTCGCGGGCACTCGTTTCCTGTCGTCACGAACTTGCTGGGCAGCCCACGCCGTCTCGCGTCGGCGTTGGGGGTAAGTTCGTTCGACCTGTTATCCCAACGCATCGACGATTGGCTGTCGCTGTCGTTGCCCCACGGAGTGCTCGATACTTGGAAGCTGCTGCCACGATTGGCCGAATTGGCTCAATGGCCGCCAACCGTCGTGAAGGCGGGACTGTGCCAGCAAGTCGTCAAGCTGGGACGCGATGTGAACCTGGCCGAGCTTCCCGCGCCGACGATGTGGCCGGGGGACGCCGCGCCAACGATTACTTGGGGCCAGTTGCATTCGCAGTCACCAAGAACAACGGAAGCGATCGACGACACGCGGCGACAGGTCTGCGGCGTGCCGCTCGAAGTGCGCGGCCGAGACGGCTTGTTGATTCACGGCGACGAAACCTCCGAACTGTGGTCGTTGCTGGCCGAGTACCGCTCGCGCGGTCAACAGATGCCGGTGGCTGTGGCGCTCGGCGGCGATCCTGTGATGTCACTGGCGGCGTGGGCACCGCTTCCGCCACGAACCGACTCGCTGGTCTTCGCTGGCTTCTTGCGAAACCGCTCGGTCGAGCTGGTCGCCGCTCGGTCGATCCCGCTAACGGTTCCCGCATCGGCGGAAATCGTGATTGAAGGCTTCGTCGATCCACAGGCCCCGTTCGAGTCCGCCGGACCGATCAGCCGCGAGACCGGCTTCTTCGGCCCCAGCGAGTCGCTACCGCTCCTGCGCGTCACGGCGATCACTCATCGCGCGAATCCCGTTTTTCCAGCGATGATCCCGGCAACAGCACCGGCCGAGAGTCATTGGTTGGATCGCGCCTGCGAGAGATTACTGTTACCGATTGCTCGCTTGTGGATTCCAGAGCTGGTCGATTGGCGGCTGCCATTCTCCGGAGCCTCTCGGCACATCATGTTCGCCAGCATTCACAAGACTTTCGCGCAGCAAGCTCGCAAAGTGCTGCACGCTTTGTGGTCGTTGCCGAAGATCACGACCGCCAAAATGCTGGTGCTCGTCGACGACGACGTCGATGTGCGAGACGAGAACGCCGTCTGGGCGAGCGTCGCGGCTCACGCCGATCCGTCGCGAGACTTAGTCTTATGGGACGGCCCGGCCGATCCACTGGACCACGCGACAGCGGTGCGTGGCGTCGGTCGCAAGCTGGGAATTGACGCGACTCGCAAGTGGCCCAGCGAAGGCGGGTCATCGCAGTCCACTCAGCCATTGCGCTGGACGGCGGAGATCGCGGAGCGACTACAAACGCGCTGGCCAGAATTTGGACTGTGAATCCGCCGGACGAAATCCGGTTAATGCACTGAGCAGGGGTTAGGTCTTCAGATTTCATTTTTGGTACCGCGAATGGAGTGCGATCTGGATTGGCATGGCGGTGTGAGAAAAGAGTCCGGGATCGATCGCGAGGCCAAAAATGAAATTTGAAGACCTGACCCCGACATGCTGATGGGAGATGACGTTAATGACGGTTGATAAATCGGAGAGCCGTGTTCGCCAGATGTTCGGCGAGATTTCGGCTCGGTATGACCTCCTGAATCATCTGCTTTCGGGGGGCACCGACTATTACTGGCGCTGGCGCACCGTCCGATTGGCGAAGCCGACGGGAGCGGCACCGGTGTTGGATGTCTGCACGGGAACCGGCGATCTCGCACTAGCCTATTGGCGAGCCAGCGGGCGGCGCGTCTCCGTCGTGGGCTCAGACTTTACACACGAAATGCTGTCGCTCGCACGCGAGAAGTGGTCGCGCGCGCGAGGACTCGCGAATCCCGAACAGGTGCAGTTCGTCGAAGCGGACACTCAGCACCTGCCGTTCGGCGACAATCAATTTCAAATCGTCTCAGTTGCTTTCGGTCTGCGAAACGTCACTCGCACCGACGTCGGTCTGCGCGAGATGACTCGCGTCTGTCAGCCGGGAGGCAAGATCGTCGTACTGGAATTCTCCACGCCGACGAATCGCCCCTTCCGAGCGTTCTATCTCTGGTACTTCCGAAACGTGCTCCCCCGGATCGGACAACTGCTGATGCGGAACCAGCAAGCCGCCTACAACTATTTGCCGCAGTCTGTCAGCGAGTTCCCTCAAGGAGATTCCCTGGCCGAATTGATGCGGCAAGCCGGTCTGCAAAACGTCGTCTGGAAGCCTTTGACTTTCGGCATCGCTACGATCTATGTCGGCGAAAAGCCGAGTCCTTAGAAGCGGATTCCAAACCGTACCGCGACCGTCAGGGAGCGGCCCTTGTGTCGAACGCGGACCGCTCCCTGACGGTCGCGGTACGGTCATCTCTCGGCCGAGGTGACGAACATGCCAACCACACGACGCGAACTCTTACAAACAGCGGCCGCTAGTGCGTTCGCAGCCACCATCCCTTGGCTGGCGGCTCAAGAGACCACCAAGCCGCGAGCAGATCTCGCACGACAACTTGGCGCCACGACCGGCTCATTCGTGAAGCACCTCAGCAAGACTCGCGCGGAGGGCAAGCTGCGACTGCTCGACCTGCCGAAGATCATGTGCGATGAACTCGATTTGAAAGTCCTGGACCTGATGACCGCGACGATCCCTTCTTGGGAACCGGACTATCTCGACGAGTTGAAAGGCAAGGCGCCGAGGCGGGATGCGTCATCACGAACTTGAAGATGAATCAGAAAGAACTCGATATGACCAGCACCGATGCTGACGTTCGCAAACGGTCGCTGGACGAATACCGCCGCACGATCGACGCGGCTCAGCGCTTGGGTTGCCGCTGGGTCCGACCATTGCCCGGCTCGAAGCGGCCGAATCTTGTGTTGCTCGCCGCCGCGTATCGCGAGTTGATCGACTACGCCAAACCGCGCGGCATCGAATTGTTGATCGAGAACTTCGGCTGGATGCAAGACGATCCCGCCGTTATCCCGCTCGTGATCAAGGAAGTCGGTCCCGGCCTGCACGCTCAACCCGACACTGGCAACTGGACCGACCAGTCCCGTTACGAAGGACTCGCGAAAGCATTCCCGCTCGCCGTGACCTGCGACTTCAAAGCCAAAGAGCTGAGTCCCACCGGCGAGCACACCGCCTACGACTTGCATCGCTGCTTCACCATCGGCTGGCAATCTGGCTTCCGCGGCCCGTGGTGCTTCGAGCATGCTCACGCAGACCTACCGGGCCTCTGGCGCGGACTGATCAAATTGCGTGACTTGTTGCGCAAATGGATGGATTCAATGTGACCGTTTTCTCGCATCATGATAGGCGTGTCGTGAGCCTGCCTTCGCACCAACGGTGCGACACTCGAAAGCCCAGGGCATCGCCCTGGGTCAGGCATTTGAGAGGATATTTCCAGCCCTGAAGGGGCGCAACTTGCATTGGTGCCATGCGATTGACGCCCCGTTGGGGCTAAAACACAGAGGGGCTGTACTTACCCCAGGGCGTTGCCCTGGGCTTTCGAGTCCGTCCCCTTTGGGGCCAAAGCGGGAAGGCCGACATCCCCTCGTTCGATTTCGTCTGCTCAACCGCTTTTACACGAGTCCGCGTATTTTGCGGAGCGTCCATTCGATCGCGATCAGCGCGACGAAGAGAATTAAGAACGGCCAGTTGTCCCACAGGGTCGCGCGGGTAATCTCGGTTTCTTCGCGGCGGACGATCCCCTCTTTTTGGAGCCGTTCGAGGAAGGCTCCGTGTTGTTCCGGAGTGACAACGTGGCCTCCCGTCAGGCTTGCGAGTTCGGCGAGCAGGGCGTTATCGGCGGCGGGGTTGTCGAGTTCGAGGTCGCGTTCATCGACCAGGAAACGGGATGTCACCGGGTCACTGATCGGCAACCCGTTCTTGGATTTCGCCGTGACGCTGACCCAGTAGTCGCCGGCGTGTTCGGTCTGAGTGAACTGAGCGGTGAACTCGTTGCCCGCTCGTTGGGCCGAAAGCTTTTGTCGCTCCTCCTTCGGATTGGTGACGGAGACGTCGAAATCGAGATCGGTGAGTGGCGTGCCATCGGGCGAGCGGGCACCAAAGGCCAGACGGACTGGGACTCCGGGTAGATAGTTGCGCGGATCGATGCGGACCCAGACTGATTGGCCCTGATTGTCCTCTTTGCGAGCCAGCCAGAAAATCATCTGTCGCCAGAAGCGTTGGTGGGCCGTGCGGAAACCGTGCAACGGCCAGCGCCATGTGGTGTTGCCGGCAAACGCCATCACGCGCGCTTTGCCTGCTTCGTTCGACATCAGCAGCGGGTGGCCTTCCTCGGACTTCGCGAGGATATTCACGAATTCGTTCTTCGGCTTGAGCTTGTTGGCACCGTCGAGCGGCGGCAATTCCAACCATGCGGCGCGGTTCTTGTCGGCCGATTCGATCCGCATCACATAGTGATTGAGGCCGCTTTGAGTCGGGATCAACTGCAACTCTTCAGCGTGCCGCATGGCGGGATCGATCTCTGTTTCGGGGACCGTTTCGCTGGGGCGCATTGCGACCGGCAGCAGGTCGGCGAGCGGTGTGTCGGCATAGCCGCCGGCTCCGAAGCTGTGGTGGCCGCCGATCATCATCAGGCCGGCACCTTCTTCGACGCGCACGGCAAGCTGTCGGAGCATCTCGTTGCCGATGATCTTCGCCAGGACATCGCCGATGATGTAGACGTCGTATTGGCCGCGCTTGAACAACTCGGGGTCGATGTCATTCAGTTCGCGTTGCCGGCCCCCTCGAATCGGCTGCCAGTCCAACTGGACCTGATCGGTCGCGTTGAGCAGGCGGAGTTGTTTCTGTTCGCCCGGCAGCGAATCGAAGTAGGCGACTTTGATGCCGCCGCGACGGACCGTCAGCAGCGTTTCGCGAGCGTTGTTCGCCGTTTTGATCTCCCCTTCGAGCGACTCGACTTCGACCCGAATCTTGAACTCGCCGGGCAGGTCGGGGACGTATGAGAGCTCCACCGGAATGAGATCGGCATTGCGTGTCGGTTCGAGGTACACGACCGGCTGCGCGTTCTTCGAGGCGGGCGGAACCTTCAGCTCGCCGCTTTTAAGTCCCTGCCGCGTGCTCGGATCTTCGACCAGCAGCCGCACGGTCAACTTGCGTCCGGCGGCTCCCAACACCCGCAGCTTGGCTCGGAGAGGGACCGTCTTTTTCACGAACGCATACGGATCGACCAGCAAGTCTTCGACGATCAAATCGAGCGACGTGTCGGTTGTCCCTGTGCTCCCCAAGGCAACGGGAAAGATCGGGATTTGCAGTTCACCCAGCCGCCGTGCAATGGCTCGCGGATCGACGTCATGCGGCGGCAGCCCACGCTGCGCTCCTTCGGAATACAACAGAATGCCGGAGAGTCCTTGGCCTTGCGACTCGCGCAGGATCGACTCCAGAGCGAAGCCGATTGCCGATTGCTCGCCCGGCGCAGTGGGATCGGGTTTCTCGACCGCCTTGGGTTCGCGGTCGTAGTCGTAAAAACGGACCTCCATCTCTTTCTTCAGCTTGTCGATCGTCGGCTCCGCTTCCTTCAGGAGCTTGAGCAGGACGTCGCGACGAGTCATGTTGCCTGGACCGTCGGGCGTCTGCATCGACCGACTTTTATCGAGGGCCAGCGCCAGCATCGCGGCCTTGCGATCCTTCTTCGTCCATTGCAGCTCCGGACGCAGGATGGCGAACGCGAGCACGATCGCGGTGAGTACTCGCAACGAGACCAACATGCGTCGCCAGAACGGCGGTTGATGTCGCACGCGGCGCGGGTAGGTCAGAAGCACGAAGACGATCAGCCCGATGGCCGCCAGCAGCGACACCGGCAACGACCAGACCGGATCGAAAGCGAGTCGCAGAGAGGTAGTCGGCTCAGTCGGCATCGAAGGCAATGTAGCCCGCTTGTTCGGAGAGAGGAAAGGCGAACGTAGCCGTCATCGCTCCGCGTGACGAGCCGAGTGCTTCACCATCATTGGAACGCGGAGCCGACTCGACCGTCGGGAAGCGTTCTGCTCGTCACGCGGAGCGATGACGGCTACGTACCTGTCACCGGCAGTTTTGCTTCGGTCGGCGGGCTGAGCGCGCCTTCGACGGCGGTCAGCAGCAGGTCCAGGCGGAACGGCTTGTAGAGCGCGTGCTTCAGGCCCATCTGCCGAGCCTTCACGATCGAGTGGCCGGGGTCGTAGCCGAAGCCGGTCATCAGGATGATCGGCAGGTTCTCGTGGATCTGTTTGAGATCGCGGAAGCACTCGAAGCCGGTCATGTCGGACAGGTTGATGTCGATGATCGCCAGGTCGTAGTGCGTGCCGCGGACCAATGAGAACGCTTCCTGGCCGCATTGAAACGCTTCGACATCGCAGCCGAATTGACTGAGCAACTCGCGCGCGGCGTCGCGCACCGCAGCGTCGCTGTCCACGACCAGAATCCGTTTGCCGATCAGCAGCGGATGAGCGGCGGACGTCGAGGCGTCAGGAAGCGCACCGGGGACGGCGGCTCCCAGGCCGACTTCGTGAATCAACTGTTTGATTTCTCGCGTGTGCTGCAAGATCCGTTGCAGTCGCATGGTCGATTCCGGATCGAGACCGATGAACCGCTCCATCAATTGCGAGGCATCGACCAGGATGTCATCCGCCGGCTGAGCGACGCTCACCAGAATCCGCGTCGTGTTCTCGTTGGCGGCGGCGTTCTGCTGCACGACCAACAACTCCAGCGTGTTGAGCGCGACGGCAACCTCGCGGCTGAAGAGTTCCAGGAACTCCTGATCTTTCTCATTGAAGGCGTTCTGCAGCGAGCTTTCGACATTGAACGTGCCCAAGATCCCGTTATGCCGTTTGAGCGGTACGGTCAGCGAACTGCGGGCATTGGAGTTGCCGACCAAATACAACGGGTCGTGTGCCGTATCCAAACAGAGATAGCTGTTGCCAGTCGCGGCGACGTAGCCGGTCACGCCGTTGCCGGTCGGCCCGGCGAACAGTTCGCGTTCAACCGCGGCTTGCTCCATGCCGAAGACCAGCAGCGGAACCAGCCGCTTCTTGTTCGTGTGGTCGAGCAGTCGAATCTCGACCGTCTCGAACTTCAGCAGGTCTTTCGTGAAATGGACGATCTTGGCCTTGAGCAAACCCTTGCGTTCCTCCCAGTCCATTTCGAGCACTTCTTGCGGCGTCAGGTCTCCGAGTTCCAAGCCCGCTTGATAGATCGCCTTCATCCGTTCCTGTTCGTTGACTTCGATCGTGACATCGCGAACGAACGCGATCAGGCCGAAGGGAATGTCGGGATCGGCCTCGAAGATGGGTGTGATTTGCAGATCCAGCCAGCGTGAGCCGCCGACCTGCATCAACCCGCGCGTCGTTTGATTCGTCGCCAGAGCCGTGTTGATCGGCGTGAAGTCCGGGCCGCGCAATTGAGCGGACTCAAACAGATCGAAGAACGGCAGTCCTTCACCACCGGACTCGCGGCCAGCCAGCTTTCGCAGTGAGGCATTGCACCAGACGACTTGCTCGTTGGTGTCGAGCAGCGCGTACCCATCAGGAAGTTGATCGAGCAGCCCGCTTCCCTGAATGATCGCGCTTGCCGGCGAGGTTTCCTCACCGCATAAGAACACACCGGAAAAGTTTCCTTCGCGGAGCCGCAATAAACTGTTCTCGACCGACTCGGAGGAGACGACTTCAAACTCGCCGCGAAGACGCTCGGCCAACGCCGAGACGCGATCCAACCTCCGGCTCAACAACAAAATCTTCGGCATCGGTGCCATCGCCGCCACTCTCCTCGCTGCATTCACAACGTCGCGAGCTATATACCCCTCGCGACACGGCGAAGCAATTCCCATGAAACAGGCGAGCGGGGTGGCGTCAGCCCCCCGGTGAATTATTGAACTCACCGGGGGGCTGACGCCGCCCCGCTCGCCGAATGATGATCCATCAATGCGGATCGGACACGGTCGCGAACCGTTGCTTATCGCGGCCGTAATCCAATGTGATTCGCGTGGTCAAACCGATCAGTGTGAGGCGGGCGGCTTCGGGGTCGTGCTGTGTCTGCACGATCCGTGTCGTGAGCACATGCTCGCACACGCCAAGCTGGTTGCCGGTGAGCGCATCCAGCGATTCGACACGCAGCGCCGATTTGTCCGTGCGGGTGCGATCCTGTTGCCGGCTAATCGCAACCAGGAACGGCACGCGAGCATTGTCCAACCGCAAAATCGTCCGCTGCGGCATGACGCGCAACCACAGTTTCTCTCCCAACGGTCCCTCCGCGCGATCGAGCGGTTGCGGCTGACTGGGCCGAGCGAAGGCGTGCAGATCGCCCAGCACTTCGGATTTCGGAACCAGCGAATCGCTCACGAAATAACTGAACGGCGACTTGCCCGAATTGTCGAGCAGCCGTTGCAGATTGAGGTAATAACGATCGCGATCCGAGAACGCGCGCAGCGTGTTCGAGCCACGCACGTCCGATTCCGGAAGCGTCACGTCCAGCTTGACCAGCGAGTTGTAAACATCGATCACGCGCACGCGGCCGGAGCGCAGCACCAACAACAGCTCGCCATCCACCGTGACGATCGGCTGGAAGACGGCTATGCCAGCCACCAGAGGCTCATCCAGTTCGTTGCGATCGGTCAGCGAATCCCAGATGCGCAGGCGACGGCCATTGTTCGCATCGGTGATGTGAAACAGCCGGCGGCCAAACGCGCGTCGCGTCTGATGTTGATCGACTGGCAACTTCCCACGGCGAAGCTCGCGGCCGGTCGCGGTCTCAAAGACCGTGTACGAGGACTGGTCCGCGCCAAACACGACGAGCGCCTCGTGATCGCCAAACAGTCCGGTGTCCGATTCGGCGAGCAATCCCGCATGTGGCTCCAACTCGCGCCGCCACGCGATGCGGCCGGTGGCGGGATCGACCATCACCAGATGCTGCCGCGATTGAAACACGCAATAGCCCGGCCCGACCGGCCCGACGCGCAGAAACTCTTGCGTCGCGTGCAATGCGGTGAACGGCGTCTCCCAAGCCGGGTCTTCTTGATCGCGGCCCAGCAACGAGAACCCCAACATGCGTCCCTGACCGCCGACCGGGAAGAAATGATTGATCGCCTTGGGTGATCCCGGCTGTAGAGCCGTCGGGTAGAAGCGATCCAATTCCGGCAATTGTCCCATCACGACACCGGAGTCCCGATCAACGATTCGCCAGCCAGCATCTCCCAGCGGTTTGAGCAGCGGTGGCGTTTGGAAAAGGTGAACCCCAACGCCCGCGCGGTCCAACGCTCGATTGCGCGGCTCGCCGTTCCCGAAGGCTTCTGCCAGGCGAAGCTCGCTACCGAGAGCGCGGTCTTCCGAGATCACCACGCGCCGCACATCCCAATCCGGCCGCCGCTTCCGAGCAAACGCCTGCCATGTCATCGAGTCTCGCGAAAACGCCGCGACGAACTCGCGGCCGGTGAAACGATCCGTACCGCGACCGTTAGGGAGCGGCCTTTGTGATTGGGCCGGGCCGCTCCCTAACGGTCGCGGTACGGTCGACAACTCGACATCGCCGAACCGGTCTTCCAACTCGCTCAGCAGATTTGCGGCGAGCGAATACAACCCGACATGTTCCCACAGCCGCAGTAATCGAGCGGTCGCGTTGGCGGCGACGACGGGATCAGCAGACAGTCGATCGCGCACCAGCAGAAGTTCCGCCTCCTGAAACTCACTTCGTTCCAACAGCAAATCCACCAGTCGGAATCGCACGGCGGTCGCTTGCGGCCAATCGTCGCACAACCGCACGAACTGCCGCAGCGCGGCGAGATCGGACGTGGATTGCAGCCGATCGCGTTCCTGCCCCAGCACGGCATCGACGGCATCCGCTTCGGCGGGTGACGATTCCACGCGAGTGCGCACCTGCCGCAAATAGCCGCGTGCCCATGTATCGAGCGACACGACATGCTCGCCGTGCTCGTCCAATTCCAATTCATGTTCCAGCGACAGTGCGGCCAGATCGCGAGCCGCTCGCACCGTGCGCACGGGATCGCGCGGCAGCGAGACTTCGCACACACGCCGCAGCAACCGCGCACGCTCGGCCGTTGTGTCGGCCAGCTTTTCAAGCTGAGGCAGCAGATCGTCCGCTTGATCGGGATCGCGGCTCAGTTCCAGATACAACGACTCACGCAGTTGCCGTTGTGCTTGCCGGCGCAGTTCGGGCGACAGCGGTTCCTGTAAAACGTTTCGCAACTCGCCCACCGGCGAGCCTTCCGAGCCCAGCAGCATCGCCAGTTCCGATTCGAGCAGCCGGCGTTCCACCGATTCCGGTTGTGTGCGCAGCTCGGCCAGCTTCGACCGAGCCTGTGGATACACCGCCAAATGGCTGAGCCCCAGCGAGACGACGACATCATCGCACGCGATCAAGTTCCCCGGCCACGGCGCGAGTTCCTGATCGTCCTCCTCGTCCTCGGCGACTCGATTGGTTCTTCGCCGAATCGTCGTCGGATCGAAGGTGCGAGTGACCGCGAAGCCGCGATCACGCCCCGTCGCCAGTTCGAGGCAAGCAACACGCCCCGACTTCAACGGCACTAAAAAATCCTCTCCGGCCCGCACGCCTCGGCCAGTCACCGGCCCGACGACGTGAGACCACAGCGGTTCGACAGTGTCACTGGATTGCGTCCCATCCGCCGGCATCGCGATCGCACGCACATCGCGTTCACCCACCAGCACGATTCGATCATTCGTGACCGCGCCGATGTAGACCGCGTCGCCGCGTGGTACTCGCCAGACCAGCTTTCCCGTTGTGGCTTCGAGGCAATGCAACTCCTCCGAGAACCGCGACAGCAGCAACACACGGTCGCGATGGATCACCGGCCACGTCGGCGTGCCGTCCCAGCCAAGCGGTTCTGGAAAGTACTCGCGACGCCTTTCTGGTTCACCCAGGCGATAACTGTAGACCCAACGTTGCCGCCCGGTGACCAAGTCCACGCCGACAATCAATCCGACGTCGGTCGGACAGATCAACATGCCATCAGCGACTGTCGGCGAGCCGACTGGATTGCGGCGATTCCGCTGCTTCATCCGAAAGAACGGCTCATCCACCAGTGCCAGCCCCTGACTCCACAGCGGCTCACCGTTGGAGCCATCAATCGCGATCAGACAGATTTGGTTGTTCTTCTCCGCCGCGAAGTCGTCGAGCGAGAACAACTCGCCCATCACGAACAAGCTGTCATCGACAACCACGGGTGGACCCAAGAACTGCACCGCACAACCGCGATGCCCCAGCTTGCTCGCGGCGGCCAGGCCATCGAGCGTCCATACCGGCCGCACGGTAGGTGGGATCAGCCGGAACGCGCTAGCGTCCGTTTCACGCTCAGGGCGAACTTCCGAACCGGAGGCTAGCGCCCTGCGGCTGATGGAGTTGCCAGTGAGACTGTCCCCCAGCGGCAACGCCACCAACTGCGTCAGCACATCCAACTCATGTTTGACGGAGTCATCGTTGGCCGGATCGTCTCGCAGGTCTTGCTTGCCTTCGGTGGGCAGCACGTCGATCGCGAAAACTCGCCGCCCATCGCTCGACAACGTGCGGCACGCCGAATTCGTCACCAGCGTTTCTCGCACTGCACCGATGCGATTGGTCTCGCCCACTTGACCCATCACGCGAGACAACCACTCGCTGTACGGCAACGAGGAAGGATAACTCCACAGTCGCCGGCCCGTGTGTAGTTCAAACGCCGCGAGTCCGTTCATGTCCCGCACAACGACTTGCCCGCGCACGACCAGCGGTTCCGCCGCGACCGCCAGTTGCTGCATGTTGCGCTCGTCTTGCGACTCCAGCCATTCTCGAATGGCCGAGCGATCTGTCGTCAGCGACACCGGCGGCCACAACGGCTTGAGCCACGGCATACTGCCAGACGAAGTCGCGCCACGGCCAAAGCCCCCGCCCGCTGCCAGCCACTCGCGCGAGTGATTCGACTTCGGAGAGATTTCCGTGCGACGTGCAACAAGCTGTTCGACCAACTGCGTTGCCGCACGCTCGTCGCCCGCGATACGAACGCGCGTCTCGCCCAACGTCGCGAAGAGTTCGCGTGCTCGGAGTTCGTTTCCCGCGAGCCGTTGCGCGACCGCCACCTGCACCAGCAAGTTTGGAGTGACTCGATCGCGATGCGCCGGTTCCGTCAGCAATCGCTCAAACAACCGCGCCGCCATACGCGGCTCCCCTTTGTCGAGCCAACGTGACGCCAACCATTTCGCGGCATCAAATCCAGCCGCCGTGTGGAAGTACCGCCGCAGCGTTTCACTGGCGAATACCGGCCGCCCCGTCTCGGCACTCTGTCCCAAGAGTTGCCGAGCCGCCGTGCCGAAGAGCCGTTCGTAGATCGCCTGTCCGTTCGGAGGCAATTCGCTCAGGCCGCGTTGCACCTCGTAGCGGACTTCCAACCAAGGCCCGTCCGATCGCAATCGGACGAAACCGTCATCGCCACGATCCAAGATCCGTTGCCACAGCGTCAGCCCTTCGGTGATCTGCCCCGCGTCAATCCGCGTGCGGCCATCTTTCAACCAACGCCGGAGCGTCGCATCATTGTTGAGATGAAAAGTCGCTTCCGGAGTCGTCGGGATCACCGGCTTGGCATCGGGGTGATCCGACCGCAGCACATGCGGGGAAACATCATGCTCTTGCGCCACGCCACATCGCGCAGCGCTCAGCAGTCCTGCGAGCGTCACCGCGAGAAATGTCATCCATCTCCACTGACCTGCGACGCGACTCATCATCGACGCCTTTCGCAGAGAGAAACGTGAAACGGTGAAAGCCTCGTGCTCGCACCTTGACCAACGAGCCCGCGAGCAGTGTGCCGCGCATTCGCCAACCTGCCAATGCCGAATGCCCTAGGAGACGAAGTTGGTCAGCCAGATCGTGTAGGGTGGGTTGAGTCATCGAGACCCACCAAATCGCTGATCAATCCTGGTGGGTCTCGATGACTCGACCCAACATACGCGGTCAGAACTTGGCTTCGGCGTCCGTCACATGCCAGCGGGTCGGGTCGAGCAACTCGGCTTGGCGATCCCGGTAGTTCGGGTGCAGGTAGGCCAGCAAGCGATAATCGCTCTCGCGCCGGAAGAATTGGAAGCGACGCAGTGCCGACTCGATCATGGCCGAGCCGAAATACATCAACTGCACCCCCACCGCACCCTCGCGGCGCAGGTGCTGGCACAGCGCCGCCAGCAGCACCTGCAAGGCGGCCGGATCGACGGGCAACAGATCCACGATCGTCGCCAGCGGCAGCGAGGCTTCCGGATCGGGAAACAGATAGACCAACGAACCGCGTAATCGCCCTTCTGAATCTTGAACCGCTAATGTGCGATACTGAAGCTGCGGATCGCGGCCGAATCTCCACTGGAGATAGTCGTTGTTCCGTTCGGTGGCGACCGCGAAATTGGACGAAGCCGCTTGCCACAGTTCATCGAAGCGTTCGTCGAACGGCGGATCGAAGAGCACTTGCCAGCCCGCCGGAAGCCGCTGATAGGTCTCGGTCGCTCGAAGGCGAAGTCCCAGATCAATCACCGAGCCAACCGCGCGGCGTGGCCAAACTCACGGAATCCAGCGACTCAACTTGTGCTCCGTCCGAAAGAATTTGATCCAGCGCGAGAACCCACCCAGATCGCGATACCCCGCTCGGCACAGTACCGCGACGGCGTTGCGCGTGATGCCAAACGCCAGAGCCATATCGCTCTGATCAACGTGCGAGACAACCGCGCGTTGCAGTTTGACGGCCGCGAGCGCGTTTCGATGTTCGGCCGCGACGTTGAGATTCGCGGCTTGTCCGACTTCGCAAACCGTTTCGCCGACTTTCATCCGCCGCGGCATCAGCGACGTGAAGCCGACCCGCTCACGAGCCTCCGTCTCGACCAGCCAGCAGACGTTCGACCGATACGGAGTCTGCTCGTAGCCCCAGCGATACCATAGGTCGGCTTGATGTCCCCACGGGAAATTTGACTTCATCAATCGCAGCAAGTCGTCTTTGACATCGTCAGCAGTCGCCGGAGCGGCAATGGTGTAGTTCATGGGAAACGAAGGGTCAGGTGTTCGGTTCTTCGGCTCTACGCGATATGTGTTGATTTCGGTGAATTGTGAGCCGCAAGGCGCCAGCCGCGTGTTCTTTTCCTCGACCCGCGGCTAGCGCCTTGCGGCTCACAAATTCGTCGTCAACACGAATGGCGGAGAGCCGGTTTGTCGGGATTGGCCGGCGCGAAGTTTTGTTCGCGAATGACGCCGGCTCCGGCCAATTCCAAAAAACCGAACACCCGACCCCGGCTCTGAGATGTGGTCGCCGGATCGACCGTTGCGACCGTTTCAAACGGCCGACAACTCCAATTGGCACGTCCGCCGGTGCTGCGGTACAAACCGCCCGAAACCTGTAGCCCAGGCCCTGGTGGCCTGGTGGATTCGCAATGATGCGCCAACCAACCGAGCCACAAGGGCTCGGGCTACGAGGTCCCCTCGAAGGAGCGTCCCGTGTCCGTCATCGATCGCGCGGTTCATTTAGTCAAAGGTGGTGGCCGGCCGATCCCGTCGCGGCTATCTCGCTGGCGAGCCGTCGCCCGCTGCATTGTTCGACGCATCGATCTCCTCAAGAAGCTCGACGATCGCGAACTCCTGCAAGCCAGCCTGGAAGTCCGCTGGCGAGCCAAAGCCGGCGTCGCCTTGCTCAAGCTGATGCCGGAAGCGTACGCACTCGTCGTCGAAGCGTCGCGCCGCACCACCGGCATGACGCATTACCCCGTGCAAATTATGGGTGGCATCGGCCTCTTTGAAGGGGGCATCGCCGAGATGCAGACCGGCGAAGGCAAAACACTGACGGCCTGCCTGCCGTCGTACCTGCGGGCACTCCCCGGCCGAGGCTATCACGTCATCACCGTCAACGATTATCTCGCCAAGCGCGACTGCGAAGAGATGGCTCCGATCTATGCCGCGCTGGGGATGTCCGTCGGCTGTGTGACTTCGCCCGATGAGACGGATCAACGCCGACAGGCCTACGCTCAGGACATCACCTACGGCACGGCGAAGGAATTCGGCTTCGATTACCTCCGCGACCGCTTGCGGCTGGGCGTCGGTGCTCAAGATGCCGCGAAGCCAAATGTGTTTGTCCAACGGACTCCCGGTGCCGGCGGCGATGAGCGTCCCGTGCAGCGCGGACATTACGGAGTGCTCATCGACGAGGCGGACAGCATCCTTATCGACGAAGCACGAACCCCGCTGATCATCGGCCTGACAATGCCCAACGACGCGGCCACCGTCAGCCTGTTCCGCTGGTGCCAACGAGCCATCTCGCATCTCGAAGCCAACACCGATTTCGTCTACGAACCGCAACGCCGCTCGGCTTACTTAACCGATGCCGGCTGCCGCAAGGTGCTGCTGCTGGCGAAACCCGCCCTGATCGACTCGGTCGATACCGAACGCATCTACAAACATGTCGAGCAGGCTCTCACCGCGCGGTTCGCGTTCATTCGCGACAAGGACTACGTCATCGTCAACAACGAAGTGAAGATCGTTGACGAGGGAACCGGCCGCGTCATGGATGGCCGCAAATGGCAAGACGGTTTGCATCAAGCCATCGAGGCCAAAGAACTCGTACCCGTCACCGCCGCATCGGGCGAGGCGGCCCGAATCACCGTGCAGAGTTACTTCCGGCTCTATAACTACATCAGCGGCATGACCGGCACTGCCGTCCAAGGCATCGGCGAAATCAAACGGACATACGGCCTGATCGTCACACCGATCCCGACCAATAAGCCGTGCATCCGTGTCGGCTGGCCCACGCGTGCCTTCGCTACGATGGACGCCAAACGCACGGCGATCCTTAAGAGTGTCGAAGAATTGATTGTCGTTGGCCGAGCGGTCCTGATCGGCACCCCCTCCGTCGAAGCCTCGGAAGCGATCGGCAAACTGTTGACCGACAAAGGAATCGAGTTCGAAATTCTCAACGCCCACTTCCACGAACAGGAAGCCGAAATCGTTTCCCGGGCCGGTCGCCCAGGCAAAGTCACCGTCGCCACCAACATGGCTGGCCGAGGCACCGACATTAAATTGGACGAGCAGCTCATCAAGAACGGCGGCCTGCATGTGATCGCCACGGAAATGCACAGTTCCGCCCGCATCGACCGCCAGCTCATCGGCCGAGCCGCCCGCCAAGGGGACCCCGGCAGCTATCAATTCTTCCTCTCCATGGACGACGAATTACTCCGCTGCCTGGAACCAGAAGACCTCGACGCCGAACGCCGCCAAGCGCGGCCCGATGCTAACGGCGAACTCTCACGCGTCTGGATCGCGTTCTTCAAGAAGACGCAAAAGTTCCTGGAGAAGACACACCTCCGCCAACGCAAAGACTTGCTCAAGACCGAACGCCACCGCATGGACATGTACCGCCGCATGGGCCTCGACCCCTGCTTGGAATTGACCGAGTAACCTCTCGGCAATTGGCATTTGATCTGTAACGATCATCCCTCGAAAGCCGGCTCTCCTCAGTCTTGTTTTCGACAACAGTTCGTGGCATTCTGGCATTCGATTCCAAGTGCGACCGCAATCGGCATTCCCGCATTAGGCCGCGTGCGAGTCACTTACCTGTTCGGCACTTCGGAGCGAACCATGACTCTTTGTAAGACAGCACTGAAGACCAACAGGACACTTTGGCTGTCCGTTGCCGCGCTACTGTTCGTTGCTTTCGGCTTTTGGAATCCGTCGCCGGATACGAAGGGCGGTTTTACATATTGGCTGCTCTGGTCAGAGTGTTTGCACAGCCAACACCGAGCTCCCCTGATCGGGATTTTGATCTTTTGGACTGGCGGGTTGGCCATTCCCGCTGTCGCCATAGGCTGGGTACTACAAGTGCTACTCGTGGCTGCAATCAAGTTGTCGCGCCGGGAAGCTGAAGGCGGGTCGTAGTCGCGAGCACCCAGCCATGCCTAACGACGGCACCCAGCGGGGCCGAGCTACGTCGTTTGGTCGGTCAGGGTCGTTCGCGTCGATTGAGGTTTTTGGTCGTCCCATGTTTTGTGTCCCTAACCGCTCGCCCCGCTGACTCGCGGCGCTCGGAATACACCTGGAGGGTGGATGCGAGTACGACACCTGTGGTTTGGAACTCAGTCCTACAGAAACTCAGATAACCCGCGCCGTTCCGATTCCGCGATCAACTGTCGCATCGAGTTCTCATCCCGTTTGTCAGCGACCAGTGTGGCGTCTGGTGTCTGCACGATGATGTTGGCGAATCACGAATGAGTCGTTGTCGGGTCGGACGCACCGGGCTACGATGAGTTCATGGCACTCATCGACGCAATCCGAGTCAAAGTTGGCTCCGGCGAATTCGAGTACTCGCAGCGTGCGGTCGATCAGACGACTTTGCGCCACCTCGCTGTCCACGAACTCCGCGAAGCAATTGCAGCCGGGGAGGTCATTGAAGACTATCCGAACGACAAGTACGGTCCGAGTTGCTTGGTGCTAGGCTTTACGAATGCCGGTCGGCCGATTCACGTTCAATGCAGCCATCCATCGCGGCTCAGGATTAAGATCATTACGGCATACGAACCTGACCCGGACGAGTGGGGTGACTTCAAGCACAGGAGAATCTGAAATGGTTGCTGAATCATCGGAAGAAGAATTCGTGCAGCAGAACGTGACATATGTGCTGCAAATTGACGGCCGGTTTGCGGTCGTCGAAAACGTGCCCGCGCGCGTGTCGTTGCGCACCGGAGAGCGGTTCTTCTCACCGGAAACAGTGGAACGGCTACAGCAAATCGTGTGGGAGCAAAAAGCTCCCGTGAGAGTTGTCGAAACTCCAGTTTTTCAATACCCCGTTGCCGTCGCCTAATGCGCCTGCCCAACGACAACGAACAATACAGACGAGAAGAAGCACGCGAGCACGAGACCTGTGGTTTGAACTCGGTCCTACAGGAAATCAGATAGCCCGCTCCGCTCCAATTCCGCGATCAACTGTCGCAACGAGTTCTCGTCCCGTTTGTCAGCGACCAATGTTGCGTCTGGTGTCTGCACGATGATGAGATCGCTCACGCCATACGTGGCGATGAGATGCTTGTCCGAGGATCGCACGATGCAGCCGATCGAGTTCACCCCGCAGAATCGGCCAGAGATCGTGTTCCCGTCCGCATCGGCCGGCAGCAAACGTGCGAGGGCCTGCCAACTGCCGACGTCGTCCCAGTCGAACGTCGCCGGAACAACGGCCACGGAGTTCGCTTTCTCCAGCACGGCATAGTCGATGGAGACCGACGGCATCTGTGGGAACTCGGTCGCCAATGTGGCTGGCCACTGCTCGGTCCCGATGACCGCTTGCAGTCGCTTGAGCCGCGTTGTGATCTCCGGCGTGTGACGTTTGAGCTGTTCCAGAATCGTGTCCGCTCGCCACACGAAGAGGCCGCAGTTCCAGAAGAACTCCTGCGAGGCGAGGTATTGAGTGGCCGTCGCCACATCCGGCTTCTCGCGAAACGCGGCGACTCGAAAGCCGGACGAGTTCGTCAGCGCCTCTCCGCGCTGGATGTAACCGAAACCGGTCGCTGGATACGTCGGCACGACGCCGAAAAGCACCAACGCGGCGGGGTCTTGTGCGATGATAGCGGTGGCTTGCTCGACGGTGCGTTGAAACTCTGAGACAGGCCGAATGACGTGATCGGCCGGCATCACGAGCATCACCGCGTCGGGATCGGTCGCCAACAACCGCATCGCAGCCAGCCCGATGCACGGAGCGGTGTTTCGGCCACAAGGCTCGATCAAGACATTCGTGCTCGGAATCTCTGGCACCTGCCGAGCCGTCTCGTCCGCATGGACAGCCCCCGTCACGATCCACGTTCGTTCGGCCGGAACGAAATCACGACACCGATCGACCGTCTCTTGCAGCAAGGTCCGCTCACTGCCAAAGCACAAGAACTGCTTGGGCAACGCTCGACGACTTTGGGGCCAGAACCGCGTCCCGCTTCCCCCCGCCATGATCACGACATGCAACATACTGCCTCGCTTTGCAAATTGACCGAGCGTGAAAAACGGTGGTGCTATGGCATTGTCTCGTGTTGGCTTTGTCCGTGGACGTGACTGAATCTGCGGGGAGTCACCACTCACCCCGCGGATTCAGACACGGCCGCGGATGAAGACAGCCGCTTCACAGCCCCGGCGTCTTTGGCTTGATCGGAGCGGCCCAGCCGTTGGCTCCCTTCACCTTCACTTTGCGTCGGAAAACCTTGTCGCCGCAGCAAGCGTAGATCGTGTCGAAGTTCTCGCCGCCGAACGTCAGGTTGGCGAGCTTGCCGTTCGGTGTGGGGATGATGCAGTTGACTCGGCCGGGCTGATCGCAGACTTGCAGACCCATGCGAGTCGCCGCCCACAAGCGGCCGTCGCGATCGGTGCGGAGTCCGTCCACACCGCTGTCTTCGTCAACGTCGCGGACATGCAGATGGAAATACTTCTGCTTGTGAGCCAGCGAGCCATCCGCCTGAATTTGATAACTGTAGACCCAGTGCGTTCGGCTATCGGCAACATACAACAGCGTCTGATCCGGCGAGCAGCAGATGCCGTTGGCGAACTTCAAGCCGCTGTCCACGATCTTCTTCTCACCCTTGGGCGAGACGTACCAGACGTCGCTGTTGTTGGGCGTCTTGAACGGAGCGGTCGCATAGATGCTGCCGTCGTGTCGCACGACGAGATCGTTTCCTTTGAAGCCGTCGGCGAAAACCGTCGATTTGCCCTCCGCATCCCACGCCAGCAGTTGCTCCGTCGCGCCGGCGTTCGCGTAGAGACGACCGTCCGGGCCGAACGCTTGGCCGTCGCCGCGCTTGGAGTCGGCGAGGAACTCTGTCAGCTTGCCATCGAGTCCCACCTTAAAGGTCTTGCTCGCACCGACGTCGTTGTAGAAGACCTCTCCCTTCGCATTGACGGCCGGGCCTTCCGTGAACTTGTAGCCTTCGCCGACGAGTTGCCAGTCCTCGCCGGGAATCAGAATGTCCTGAAGCTGCGGCGAGCCTTTGCCGACTTTCACCGGTGCGGGCCAGTCCTTCCAAATCCAGCGCATCACGTCCGGGAAGATTTCCCCCGCGTGCTTGCCACTGTGACCACCGTCGCCCCACTTGTGTTCGACCTCGTAGCCGGCGAAGACCAGCGAGCGCTCCATCGCCTGATTCGCGATCCACCAGTCGCCACCGTAGATGTTGAGATCTTTGTCGCCATCTTCGAGGAAGATGCGAATCGGCTTCGGCTCGAACTTGCGGATCAGCGTCGGGTAGCTGTGCCCGCCTCGCAGGCCGACGTAGGTGCCGATCGCGCTGAAGACTCGGCGAAACGCATCGGGGCGTTCCCACGCCGCTGTGAAGGCGCAGATCGCTCCGCTGCTGTTGCCGGCGATGCAGCGGTCGTTGCCGTCCTTCGACAATTTGATCTCGCGGCCGTCGGCGGTCTTCTTCTTTTCCACTTCCGGCAGGATCTCGTCGAGGATGAATCGGGCGTAAGCGTCGCCGAGTCCGTCGTACTCGAAGCTGCGATTGAAGCGATCGAGAGCTTGATCCGTCTGGGCCTTCACGCGGCCGTGCATGACGAAGACGCCAATCGTGATCGGCATCTCTTTCTTGGCGATCAAGTCATCGAAGACTTCGGGAGCTTTGTATTGAATTCCGTCCTGACAGACGAAAACGCAGGCCGGCTTCGACGGGTCATACTGCTTGGGGACGTAGACCCAATAATCGCGATAGGTGCCGGGGAAGATCTTGCTGCTCTCGAACGAGTATTTCGTGACCTCGCCCTTCGGCGTCTCTTGAGCTGGCAGAGCAGCAACTCCGAACAGCAACAGCATCCAGCAGGTGATGGAGGGGACAAGGTTTCTCATCAGCGGGTCTTTCTGCGGAGAAAAGTAAATGGACCAACAGCCTTGTAGCCCAGGCCCTTGTGGCCTGGATGATTGCGAACCGTGCATGGATCGCCCGATCCACAAGGGATCGGGCTACAGCGGTGAAAACGGGAGGGATCAGCGAGGCGGCAGAGACTATCCCCGTGCCTTTGATTTGCAAGACAGGCGTGGTGCATCATCATGCCGCTGGGCTAGTGTTTGAATCTGCGAACGCTTTTCAGTCTTGTAACCCGAAGAGGCTGTGATTTTTTAGAAGCCGAACTTCAAGAAAGTTTTTTGGGCGCTATAAGTTCTGACATGAATGAATCCAACTCACAAAATGAAGTGTCGGCCGCTCAAGCTC
>SXGS01037719.1_pt1 | contig 51466 bp, 38 predicted proteins | sample 3174681 | NCBI WGS metagenome assembly SXGS01 (sample SAMN11356861, study PRJNA531348) | freshwater metagenome | isolation source: freshwater sample F1-80 | place: China: Fuxian Lake, Yuxi | collected 2017-12-25
AACAGGCCCAAAACGGGGAGGAAATGGCCGGCGACGAATCGGTTCGGCGAGGTTGCTGTGCGCCCCACAGGACGCGTCTCGCCGATTGCGAAGGTGTTGACCGGGAGGAACGATGGTTCCTCCCGGGAATGAAAGTTTTTTTGAAAGAGTTTTTCGCAGAATTCCGGCCTGAGGAGTAAGGGGACCCCACGTGAAATCTGATGCTGCCACGCAGCCAAGCCCACGAAGCATCCCCCAGTGTACTCTATCGCTACACTGGTCCTGTTTCCAGAGGTCGCTATGGCAGCTTCCGGAAGAGGCCGTCCCGAGCGGGCTCACCCCCTTCCATCCACGCCGGATGTGGCTGCTCGACTGGGTTCCGGTGCAGCGCTTCGTGGATGCTCCCCGGCCCGGGCCGGGTCATCCTGAGCATGACCGTCGCGGTCTGCCGCGAGCACTTCTGGCCAAAGCCCTCGGGGACGTCCCTACGACGGATGCACTGCCGGAGTGATCGCGATCTTCGCTTCAGTGCTCCAGGGCTGGGAAATACCGTGAGCCCCTGCGCCTCCGAACTCCAGAGGGCGGCCACCGATTGCTGCGTTCGCGTAGGGCGGTCACCTCCGCACGTCTCTGGGAGCGCAAGTAGAGAGCAAAAAGCGGCCTGGGAGCCCATGTCGACGCAATCCGAGCGCCGAAGGGTCAGGCAAGGGCAACAACTCTCCCATTTGGTGCTCCGAACGGGCAAGTCTTGCAAGTGCCTCATCGGTTTGTGATCTCGCAGGACATTCCCTCTCCGTTGTCTCGGCAGGAGTTGTAGAGAACCGAATGTGTCGAGGTCGGGCCGTCAGAGCGCCAAACAATCAACGTACCGCCAGCTTCGAACCATCCCGGCAGCCGCTTCCCGTCGGGGAATCACGCCTCGGGCAACCCCGGTGGAGAGCGCGACTATGGACAGTTCACCTGGATTAGAGTCACCTGGCCGTCATTGTAGGTGAAACACTACAGCGTGATCCCGTGTCCCAGTTAGGTACAGCGAGTTGTTCCGGCGCATGGGTCGGATGTCGGCTGGGGGAGGATCAGCGATGCTTACCCTTTTTGGTGGCGGTCACCGGTATTGCGATGGGATTTCCCGGCGGAGCTTTCTCCGGGTCGGCGCGTTCTCCATGGGCGCGGTCGGCGGATTGTCTCTCGCCGATGTGATGCGCGCCGAGGCGGCCGAGGGCAAGAAGCCCGGCCACAAGGCGCTCATCAACATCTTCCTGGCAGGCGGTCCGCCGCACCAGGATATGTGGGATATCAAGACCGACGCGCCTTCCGACATCCGCGGCGAGTTCAAACCCATCAACACCAACGTCGACGGCATCCAGATCGGCGAGGTGTTCCAGCGCATCGCCCGCTCCGCCGACAAGTTCGCCTTCATTCGCTCCGTGGTCGGCAACGACGGTGGTCACGACGGCTACCAGTGCATGTCCGGCTGGCCCCGCCGCGCCCTCCCCTCGCAGGGCGGCTATCCCGCTATCGGGCCGGTGGCGGCACGGGTGCTCGGACCGGTCCATCGCGCCGTGCCCGTCTCCGTCGGTCTGGCGCCGCCCGCACAGCACAACCCGTGGTCCGAGAACGGCAGCTCCGGCTTCCTCGGCGCGGGCTACGCCCCCTTCCGTCCCAACCACGCCGGCGGAACGGCTGGCGGTGAGTCCGGATTGGACGTCATCAAGCTGAAAGGCATGACGCTCGGCCGCCTTCAGGATCGCCGCAAGCTGCTCCAGTCGCTCGACGCCACGCGGCGCGACCTGGAGAACCTCGAGCCGGTGCATGATCGCGACGCCACCACGACCGCCGCGTTCGATCTGCTCACCTCAAACCGCCTGGCGGATGCGTTCGACCTCACCCGAGAGTCGGCCAAAACCCGCGAGCGCTACGGGACGGGCCAGCCGTTCAAATTCACCTACGACGGCTGCCCCACCAACAGCGAGCACGTTCTCATCGCCCGCCGTCTCATCGAAGCCGGCTGCCGCGTGGTGTCGCTCTCCTACGGTCGGTGGGACAGTCACGGCGACAACTTCAACCTGGTGCGCGATCATGGCTCCAAGCTCGATCAGTGCGTCACGGCGCTCGTGGAAGACCTGAACGAGCGCGGCATGCTGAACGATGTCACCATCGCGGTGTGGGGCGAGTTCGGAAGAACCCCGAAGATCAACCCCGGCGCGGGTCGTGACCACTGGCCGCAGGTGAGCTGTTGCCTCCTCGCGGGCGGAGGGATGCGCACGGGTCAGGTCATCGGCGCCACCAACAACCTGGGAGAGTACGCCACCGAGCGACCGGTCCACGTTCAGGAGATCGTCGCCACGCTCTACCACAACATCGGCATCAATGTGGAGAACACGCTGATCGACGACCGCTCCGGCCGTCCGGTGCGGGTGCTCGAAAAGACGACCCCGCTGCCGGAACTGGTCGGCTGATCCCGACGGCAAACACGTCGTCCACCGCTGAAATAAAGTGGGCCCCGGGGAGATTCCCCGGGGCCCTTTCGGCGTTTCACTTAGCCGTGCCGTGCTCCGACGCCTACTTCTCCAGGGGCGCGTCTGCGTGCTGGGTGTAATCCGCCATCGAGCCGTAATACACCCGCACCCTCGGGTAGCCGAGGCGCTTCAACGTGAACAGCACGTGAGACGCACGCCAGCCGACGGTACAATAGGTGACGATTTCCCGATCCGGGGTCACACCCTGGTCCGTGAGGATCTTGCGGATTTCCGGGTCGGGCTTGAAGGTTCGCTCTGCCGTAAGCGTCTCTCGCCATTCGATGTGAATGGCGCCGGGGATGCGCCCTGCCTTCGACGCGCCGCCGGGGGTCTCACCCCGATACTCGGCAGCCGAGCGGGTGTCGATGACCACCACGTCCTTGGTCCGGGCAAGCACCTCGGGGCGGGTGCAGCCGAACGCGGGCTCCCGACGGGGCTCGAAGTCGCCTGACCGTGCCGGCTCCGCCGCGGTGCTTACCGGTTTCGACTCCGCGCTCCAGCGGAACCAGCTTCCATTCAGCATCGAGACCTTACCGAACCCATAGGCGCCGGCAACGTACCACAGGCGAGCGGCGTGGAGATTGCCGGAGTCGTCGTAGGCCACCACCCGAGTGGTGGATCCCACTCCCGCCCCGCGCAGCATCGCCTTGAGGGTATCGGGAGTGGGCAGGTAGGTCAGGGTGTCCTCCGTGCCTCTCAGTTTCTGGAAGTCCAGGTGAACCGCGCCCGGAATGTGCCCCTGATCGTAGGCGATCCGTGGCCTCAGATCCACGATCCGAAGGTTCGGATCCTTCAGGTGATCCGCCAGCCATGCGGTTTCCACCAGCATCTCGGCGGGCTTCACGTCCGGCGCCGCCTCCGGGGAAGAAGCAGCGGCGGAGAGTCCCGCGGAAGTCAGAAGCACGAGCGCTGCCGCGGCGAGCGACGGCAAACTGGAGAGAGTGGATGAGGTAAGAATCGTCACGAGAAGCCTCCGGTGAGTTCTTATCAGGAGTGGACCGAACTCGTGCCGAACTCGCCGAGGATTTGCCCCCGCGCTGAGGAAACATTCGGGGAAGCGGCCCCGAAGACGCGGGCCCCAGGACCCAGACATGCTCGCCGCTGTTCCCGGCATCAAGATTTCTCACCGGATCAGTCCTCGTCCCACCGAAGAGGAACTCTCGTTCTTCGAGCAACTGGGGATCGAGTACGCCACCATCTGGACCCGCGTGGAGGACGCGAACGAACCCTATCTCGTCTGGGTGAGGGATCTGCTCGCGGCACGCGGCATCCGTGTGTGGAACGTGGGGATTCTGGACCTCCACTGTGACCCAACCCTCACCCTCGGCCTTCCGGGCTGGGAGGAGAAGATGGAGCAGTACCTCGCCTACCTGGAGGCGCTCGGCCGCGCCGGAATCGGCTACACGACCTACGCCCACATGGCGAACATCAAGATGCTGCCGTACTACCAGACCGGCATGAGCCCGACCCGCGGGGGCGTGATGACCCGAGAGTTCGATGAGGCCCTTGCCGCAAAGCTCCCCCCGAGCCACGACCGAGCCTACTCGGACGATGAAATCTGGGCGACGCTCACGCGCTTCCTTGAACACGCAGTTCCCGCCGCAGAGCGCGCCGGCGTTCGCATCGGCCTGCACCCCGACGACCCTCCCCTGCCCAGCCTCGGCGGAGTCGCCCGAGTGATCCGCGACGAGGACGGCTACCGGCGCGCGCTGGAGATCGCCGGGAGCGAGAACTTCGGGCTCTGCTTCTGCGTGGGAACCTGGGCGGAGGGCGGCGACCGCACCGGAAAGTCCGTGCTCGACATGATCCGAGACTACGGAGATCGTATCTACAAGGTCCATTTCCGAAATGTCGATGCTCCCATGCCGGTGTTCCGGGAAACCTTTGTGGACAATGGCTATCTCAACATGTATGAAGTGCTGAAAGCCCTCCGAGCCGTGGAGTTCGAGGGCGCCCTCCTCCCGGACCATGTTCCAGGGGGTCTGATTCACACGGCCTACACCATCGGCTACATGAAGGCGATGCGGGACCGGGTGAATGCGGAATGGGGCTGTTGAGCGGCTGGCCGGTCCGCGACGGATCGGGTTGAACCGCTCCTCGAACGGCGGTGTTCGAGTCTTAGGGCAGGATTGGTTGAACGAATGACACCAGGGAATCCCGTTTCGCATCGGCATCGGATCGGACTGACGCGCCGCGAGTATCTGCAGATCGGCTACTCCGGGCTACTGGGTCTCGGTGCCTCGCAACTTGCCGAAGCGGCGGCGCGAACTCGCCCCGGGCGGGGCCGCGCGAAGTCCATCATCCTGGTGTTTCTCACGGGCGGGCCGAGCCACATCGACACGTTCGATCCGAAGCCTGACTCTCCGGCCGAGATCCGGGGCGACTTCACGACCATTCCAACGGCGATTCCGGGAGTGCGATTCAGCGAACACCTGCCCGGCTTTGCGAAGCGGATGAACCAGTTCGCGCTCGTTCGCAGCATGTCGCACAAGAACGCCAGTCACCTCCCCGGCACCCACTGGATGATGACCGGAACGCCGATGCCCGGAATTCCGATCAGCCAGGGGATCGACAAGATCCGCAGCCGGAACGACTGGCCCTGTTACGGCGCGGGCATCGACTACCACTTCCCCCGCACCGACGGCATCCCGAACGCGGTACATCTTCCGACCTACCTGATCGAGGGTCCGCTTCTCTGGCCGGGCCAGTACGCGGGCTGCATGGGCGCCCGGCATGATCCCTGGCAGATCCGGGATGATCCCAACAACCCGAACTTCCGCATTGAGAACCTCTCACCGCCCGAAGGCTTCGCGCTGGAGCGGCTCGGTCGCCGGCGCTCCCTGCTGGATGCCGTGAACGAGCAGCAGGATCGTCTCTCCAACCTCGCCGAGACGCAGCCGCTTTCCGACACCCAGAAGAACGCCTTCGCGCTTCTGACGGCCAGCAAGTTCACGCATGCCTTCCGGGTCGACCAGGAGCCCGCCCAGCTTCGGGATCGGTACGGGCGCCACATGTTCGGTCAGTCCCTCCTCCTTGCGCGCCGTCTGGTCGAGTCGGGCGTTCGGATGGTGCAGGCGAACATGGGCATCGTCCAGACGTGGGACACGCACGTCAACAACTGGGTGGTGCTAAGAGACCGGCTGCTTCCAGCGGTCGACAAGGGGGTCTCCGCACTCATGGACGACCTCAAGGATCGCGGCATGCTCGACGACACACTGGTGATCGTTACGGGCGAGTTCGGCCGCACTCCCAAGATCAGCACCCTGGCGGGGCAAACCCTGCCGGGTCGGGATCACTGGTGCGAGGCGTTCAGTTCGCTCTTCGCCGGCGCCGGGGTCCAGGGCGGACAGGTCATCGGCTCCACGGATGCGTCAGGCGCGTACGTCACGGCGGACCAGTTCACCGCGATGGATCTGGGCGCGACCGTCTACGACTCGCTGGGCATTCGGCCCGATTCGGAGTTCATCGACCAGGCGGGCCGGCCGCTGGTGCTGAACCACGGGCAGGTCATCGAGCCGCTCTATTCCGGACGCGGATCGATCTAGCCGGCGTCCCACACGACAACAGGCCCGAGTCGACACCATCGACCCGGGCCTTTCATTGTCTCCAGCCGCCCTCTAAAACGTTGAGACGTTGAGGAGCGGTTCACGGAAGCCGTCCGTGTCGTCCATCGGGCTGAACGCATCGCCGGCCGCCACGAGCGCCGCACGGATCTCTGCGGGCATCGCGCCGGGATGAGTCTTCAGGTAGAGCGCGGCGGCCCCACTGACATGGGCCGTCGACTGACTCGTGCCGGAAATGGAGCCGTACCCACCGCCAGGTAACGTCGACTTGATGCTGCAGCCCGGCGCCATGAGCGCGATCCCCGCGCCGAAATTGCTGAAATAGGCAAAGCTCTCGTCCTTCTCAGGCGTCGCTCCCACGCGAAAGATTCCCGCGCTTTTCCCGCCCTTCCCGTTCTTATCCGCGAGAGCCGAGACGGCGATGACGCCCTCGAAGCTTGCGGGCGCAATGCCCGCCACGTCCTGACGAGTGTTCCCTGCTGCGGCGATCACGGTTACGCCCGCCGCCTGACATGCCTGCACCGCCGCCCGCAGCACCTCCGAATCGGCAAGATCGCCGGTGAGACTCAGGTTGGCGATGCGAATTGTGTCGGACCGTTCCACAACGAACTCCAGTCCGGCTGCAATGTCCGTGTAAAACCCCGTGCCGTCGTCTCCCAGCACCCGCACCGCCCACAGGCGCGCGCCCGGCGCCACACCCACCACCCCAATTCGATTGTCCCGGGCTCCCACGATCCCCGCAATGTGGGTGCCGTGTCCATTCCCATCCGCGAAGGTGCCTCCAACCGCGGCAAAACCTCCGACCACGTTTAGATCCGGGTGAGATGCGTCAACTCCGGTGTCGACGATCGCCACGTCAACGGGCATCGGGTCTTCGATCTTGTTGATTCTGGCTGTCGCGCTTAGCCTGGCGCCGCAGCGCGCAACCCCGGTGGGAATCGACTGCGCGGGCTGTCTCGGAGCCCGAACGGCCCGAACGCTGACCGGTCCGTCCGCGATGCGCGCCCTTCCATCTCGGACCACCGCGCGAACCCCTGGCCGGTGCTGCAGCGAATCCGCTTCGGCGGCGGTGAGATCGGCGGCGAAGCCGTTCCAGACTCGACGGTAACGCTGGCGCACCCGGCTCAAAGCTCGAGCTCCCAGCGACCGCACCGCCGCATCGGGCGTCGAGTCCTCGTCAAAGAACACCGCATAGCGCGCGGTCGGCTCGGCGGAGGAGACGCTCGATTGCCCGGCAATACTCCACACCAGGGTCACCGAAATCATTGCCAGTGCGGTGAGCGCTCTGCGCGCGGTGACGGAGTTGCGATGTGAGGGGTGGACGCGGGCCTGAGACATGGGTGCGTGATCCTGAGGATGGGTCTGACCGGAAACGAACCTGCAGCGATGGCGCGAAACCATACGCTCCCGACATTCATCCATGTTATGCGGACCGATGGTCGGGTATTCACCGATTGTGGGTTCCCGCCCCTGCCGCCGTATGAAACGCGTCACTCGTTGGACGCCGAACCGGGAGCGCTTCGATGCAGCGATTTGATGGTCTCACCGCGCTCATTACCGGTGGCGCAGCGGGGATTGGGCGCGCCACCGCGATCCGTCTGGCTGAAGAAGGCGCCCGCGTGGCCCTGGTGGATTCCAGCGAATCCGACCTGGCCGACACCCTTCAGACGCTCTCCCTCTCCGGGGCCGAAGCGATCGGCGTGTGTGCCGATGTGCGGGACCCCGTGTCGGCTCCGCGCGCGGTGACGCAAGTCCTCGCAGCATGGGGACGGTTGGATGTCCTGGTGGCGAACGCCGCCATGCGGCACTACGGCGCCGCCACCCAGGCCGAGGAACGGGACTGGGATGCCGTGCTCGGAGTCAACTTGAAGGGCGCCGCATTCGCCTGTGCGGCGGCGGCAGACGCCATGCGTCCCGGTGGCGGGGGCGCGATGGTGCTCGTGAGCTCGGTCCACGCGGTGGTGGGGCGAGGCGACATGCCACTTTATGACGCTTCCAAGGCGGCGCTCCTCAGCCTCACGCGTTCGCTCGCCGTGGAACTCGCGCCGCAGGGGGTTCGCGTCAACAGTCTCTGTCCGGGCTTCACAGTGACCGACTTTCACATCCGGCGCACACGACAAACCGGTGGCGACCCTGAATCGCTCCGAAGAATCCCCGCAGGGCTGCTCGGCCGCCCTGCGGAACCCGCTGAAATCGCAGCAGCCATCGCATTTCTTGCTTCTCATGATGCCTCTTACGTGACAGGTACGAACCTGATGGTCGACGGAGGCCGCCATAGCGCCTGAGCGATTCGACCTCGGAGACAAACAGGGAAACCCGTGTGCGGCGCGGTATATCTAATAGGAGTAGGTGGATTGTGTCGCCAGGTGCCGACATGGATCATGCACAGTCCCGGCTGGGAGTAGCCCAATTGAGTCAAGATCGGTTTTGGGAGCAATGGGGTCAGCAAGAACCCGCGCCGGGCGCGGGAAGTCCTCCGGCTGCGCCGGGTCCTGATCGCGGAGCTGACCTGGGCAACCTGAATTTCGACGCTCTATCGGCCTGGCTCAGCGACTCGCCGGCGCCCGCGGTCACAGCACCCCCGAGCCCAAGCCCGACAGCCTCGCCCGCCACGGTGGACCTTTCCGGGGTCTGGCCCTCGTCCGCAACGGCGGATCCGTTTGCCGCGATCCTCTCGCCCGGCGCCGCCCCAACGCCGGCGCCACCAGGCGGCTCGAATTGGGATCTCGTCATCGAACCAACCCCGAGCCGGGCGGCGCCGCCGGCTTCGCCATCGTTCGGCGCTGCGCCGGGTCCGGATCCGTTCTTGAACCCGCCGGCCGGAGTCTATGGCTCGACGTCCGCCGCGCCCGCCGGCTATGGGGCGCCGCCGGCCGCATCCCAGGGTTTTATGGGGGCGCCTCCGACTCCCGCCCCGAATCCAATAGCGCCGCCTGTCCCGACCCCTACCTTCGGACTGAGCCCGACACCCGCCGGCGTGATAGATCTCGGGCCGTTAGGTCCGGATCCGGCCTTTGATCTGGCAGGTCTCGGTGGCGCTCCGCTTCCCGCCGCACCGGTTTATCCGACTGCCGCCATTCCGCCGCCGGTCAGCGCGCCAATCGCTTCACCCTACGCCGGGGGAGCAGGATCCGGAGGAGGCGGATTCGGAGTCTATCCGGGCAGCCCGTATGCCGGTCCGGCCGCCCATCCGCCCCTCGCTTCCGAAACAATCATCGGAATTCGCCCTACCGTGCCGGCCCTTTTGAAGGTCGAGATCTCAAGCGGGGCGCGAACTGTGGAAAAAGAGATCCAGGGTGAAGCCCTCATCGGTCGCCCCGATGCGGCGCGAGGGGTGTTCCCCCAGATTGATTTGAGACTCGACGACGCGGTTTCACGTCGGCATGCCCGCATCTACGAGAAAGAAGGTCGCTTCTACCTCATGGATTTGAACAGCACAAACGGCACGCGTTACAATCAGCAGTTCCTCGACCCTGAAACTCCCGTGCCGCTTCTGGTCGGGGATCAGATCGAGGTGGGCGAAACGGTGATTCGAGTTCTGGCATCCCCGGGCGTGAGCGCCTAGGGTGCAAACTCGTCGTTGGAGTTGCAGGCAAGATCGCGCGTACGGGATAGAGCTGAAGTAGATGGTTGGTTCCGATCGCGGGAATAAGGGACGCTCCGGAGGCGACGTGCCCGGCGGTTTAGTCGGGGGCGATATCTCCGAACTCATCCTCAAGCCGCCCGTGCAGGAGACACTGGACAGCTTTAACGGGATCTCGGACTGGGGACTCGCCGAAGAGTGGGGCTCGCCCCCTTCGCCCCCACCCGCGCCCGGTTGTATTGTGCCGCCGCTAAGCAACCAGCCGCCTGTCAACCGTCCGGTCTCCCCTCCTGTCGGCGTGGGACCGGGACTCCCGCCGCCGCCGCCGCCCGCGCCTCCGCCCGCGCCGGTTGCCCGGCTCATTTTGCAGGTTGGGTCCCAGGGACAATCCGCCGAACAGGTGATTGAGGGAACGGTTCTGATCGGTCGGAATGACCCGGTGCGAAACATTCACCCGGCGATCGCGTTCCAAACGGACATGCTGGTCTCTCGCCGGCACGCGCAGATCACGCTGAAGGATGGGAAATTCTTCCTCAGCGACCTCGGCAGTTCAAATGGGACCGTCTACAACAAGACGCCCCTGCAGGCGAGCGTCGAAGTGCCGCTGCGAACCAACGATCTGGTGGAGCTCGGCGAGTTCAGTCACATTCGCGTCACACAGGCCCCCTGATCTCATGCCAAAACGAATCCGTGTGGAAGATCGTTATCTCCTTGCGCCCGGGGAATGGCTGGAGGGCAAGGAACGGATTCAGATTCAGGGGTTTCTGGCTCGGGGCGCTTTCGCGGCGGCCTATCGCGCCGTGAACGAGCGAGGCGAAGTCTGCTTCGTGAAGGAGTACTTCCCCGCCTCGCGCCCGTCGGAAGCCGCCGAATTGGATCGAGTCTACGCCACGGAGCGCGACGTGGTTCGTCGCATCGGCAACTACGAGCTCATCCCCCGATTCTGGGACGCGTTCTCGTATGAGGGCTTCAATTACCTGATCACCGACTTCATTCCGGGTCCGGACCTGGAGACGGTGATCAAGTCCGGACAACGACCCCGCATTGATCGCGTGATCCAGTGGTGCGTCTGCCTCTGCCAGGAACTTGCCTTCCTGCACAGCCGGGGAGTGGTCCACCATGATCTGAAGCCGGAGAACATTCGACTCAACGCGGATGGCGACCCGGTAATGGTGGACTTCAGCGCCGCTTACTGGTACCGCACCACCGGTGAGGTCAACGACCAGATTTACGGCTCGGACAGCGTCCTGGCGCCCGAATACGCCGGCCGCGGCTCCGAAGATCTTCCGGCCGGGCAGAAGATGGATGTGTTCGCGCTGGGCCGCATCCTGGTTGAGTTGATTACCGGACTTCGCCTGTCTCAGGACGAGATCAATCAGCGACAGGATCAACTTTACGGCCAGATCCTGCACTCGAACCGGATCGACCCGAGCTTCGTGCGGGCGGTGTTCCGGGCAGTTGCCTACGAACCAGAGAAGCGCTTCGCAAGCGGCGTGCAGATGGCGGAAGACATCACGCCCGCAGCGCCGCCCGTGGGTCGAGCGCGTCCAGGATCGGTCGATTTCGGTCGCGTCACCGACAGTGCGCCCAGGGAACTCGCGGTTCAGGCCTACAACGTCGGCGGCGGCACTCTGCGAGCCGACATCGCCGTGGAAGGCGATTGGATCGAGGTTGGGGTCTCCGGCGCCGTGACGGGCAAGAGCGCCATGTTCGAGCGCAATCGCCAGTCGATCCGAGTCGTAGCGTTCCCGGAGCGGCTGCCGGCCGGCGCCGCCGGGGCAGGCCGAGTGGTCCTGACCATGGGCGATCACGTGGTCGAGATTCCGGTTCGAATGGAACGCGCCGTCGAAGTGTCGGAAATCCAGGTCACGCCGTCGCCCCTCAACCTCTTCGCACCGCCAGGCGGGGTGGGCCAGGCCCGTTTGACCTTCTCCAACAACGGCTCCGCCCCTGCCCGAGTGCAGCTTCGACGACCCCAGGACCTCCTCATCACGCTGGAACGGGAAGAGTTCACGGTCCCCGCCAAAGGGCGCCAGGAGGTGACGGTGAAAATCGAATCCACCGTTCTGGGAGACCGGGAGATGGACAGCCAATTGGAGTGGCTGGTCGAAGGCAACCCGCGGCCCTCGGTCCCGATCCACGCCGGGATTCGGCGAGGAGCGGGCATTCTCACCTCGCTTTCCGGGGTCTTCGGGAAGAAAAAGTAGCTCCACCGCCGTAGTCGCAGAGAAGCCGACCCATGGATCCCCGATTCGATCTTCAGGCCTCCGTGAGCATCCCCGCCATTCGGGAGAATGATGAGCCGCGCGAGCCGCTCTACGCTCGAATCCGCATCGTCCCACGGGCCGGCCAGCTCTTGCGCCCACGTTTGAACCTCTCATTTCTTCTGGATGCCAGCGCCAGCATGCACCACTTCGTCTTGAGCCCGGATCAGCGCGATGGCTGGGTCCGCCGGGCCGAGTCGCGGGGCGAGATCAAGCGACAGTTGACCGACGGTCGAACCGGAGTGGTGTGGACCGGCCAGACGTTGAAGGAGCTTCAGCAATACGTCAGCACCCCCATGCTGAGCACCCTGCGCGGAGTGTGGCGGATGCTGGAGGCGCTGGGGCCGAACGACGCCGTGAGCGTCCTCGCCTTTGCCGACAAGCATGGAGTGGTCTACGCCGATGCGGGGGCCGAAACACAGCAGGCTCGTTTGGGCACGGCTCGCGCCGCCCTCGCGACGCTCGGCGGCGGCGTGGACCAGAGTGGCCTCGGGCGAGGCACCCGCCTGAAGAGCGCCCTGGAGGAGGCCATGGCCCGAATGGGGGTCGGTGGCGAGCAACCGGTGGTGCACCGAATGCTGCTGGTGAGCGACGGCGTGGTGGAAGACCGCGAAGCCTGCATCCCCATGCTCGAAACCGCTGTGGATCGCGGACTGGTGATCTCGGTGATTGGAGTGGGCGAGGAGTTCGACGAAGAGTTCCTGATGCGCGTGGCCGACCTGGCGCGGGGGAATTATTACTACGCCGCCACAGCGCCGGAGGTGGAGCAGGCTTTCAACGCCGAACTCGGCGTGATGCTCCGCATGTTCGCGGACCAGGCCACCCTGACTCTCCGCCCCACCCCCGCAACGTTGATCAACGATGTTTACCCGATCGCTCCTTCCATGGGTGAGTTTCACGCGGTATGGCGCGAGCAGGGCGGGTGGAAATTCCGGATCGGCGACCTCTCCGCCGCTCAGCCCCCGGAGTTCCTTGTCGAGATGTGGCCCGACGCACAGGCGCTGGGACCGGTGAATCTGGGAGCAGTTCAGGTTGAGGGCCGCGACACCGAAACCGGTCAACTCTACTCCAGACAGGCCTTCCTCAACATCCTCTCGACCAACGACCCGATGCTGCTGCAGGCTCGAGATGAGGAAGTGCTGGAAACGGTTCGACGGCTGGAGGTCTACCGCGAAGAGCGCCGCTACGCCGCCGCGGAAGCCCGGGGCGACATGGAGACGGCCACACGCCATTTGCAGGCCGCGACACGGATGCTCAAGCAGATGGGCAATCAGGAGCTCGCCGGTGACATGGCGGCCGCCGCGGAGGAAGCCTCCTCCGGCACGCGCAATCTGGCCCGCACCAAGCGCCTGAAGGCCGGTACCCGAAAGCTTTCGGGTCCCCGCCCCAACCCCAGCGTCTGAAGTCCCGGTGGCCGATCGTCTGAAGGCCACCCTTTCCTTCCATGGTTCGGCTGTGACCTGGAAGGCCGTTTGAATACCGTCGTACGCATCGGTACTTTTGTCGCGCTCCTGTGGTTCCCTTGATGTCGGAGCGCGGATACCTTGCCGATCCGGGGTATTCCGGTCTGGGAAGGGCCAGAATGACAGGAGAGTTCACAGGAGAAACAGCGATGTCATTACCCCTCAAGCCGTTCCGATCGGGCGCAGCGGTCAGCAGAAGGCGCTTCACCGCCGGCAGCGCGGCGTTCTTGTGGTCGCTGTCGATGCACCGCGGTGACACTGCGGATGGTTCCGAGTGGGCCAACTGGCGTGGTCCGGGCGGCCTGGGCGTCGCGGACGGATGTGCGCCGCCCACTCAGTGGAGCCAGACGGCTGGCGTGGTCTGGTCGGCCGACCTGCCGGGTTGGGGCACGAGCTCGCCGGTGGTGAGAGACGGTCGGGTCATCGTCACCAGTATGGATGGGGAAGCCGACCGGCGCTCGCTTCAGACGCTCTGCTACAGTCTTGCCGACGGCGAAGAGATGTGGCGCCACGACTTCGGCTTCGGCTTCTCGCAGCCCACCCACCAGAAGACGTCGCTGGCGATGAACACCCCCATCATCACCAGCGACGCGGTCTACGTGTCGTTCGGCAATGCAGAGTTTGCCTGCTACAGCCTGGAGGGGAGGCTGCAGTGGGTCAAGCGACTGGTGGAGGAATTCGGCGACCCCAAGACGGCCTGGGGGTGGGGGACCAGCCTGCTGGTTTCCGGCGACCACCTGGTTTTCAACTGGGATCACCATGCCGGACCGTGCTGGATGATCGGGCTCGACCGGAAGACCGGAGAGATCGCATGGAAGGTAGACCGCCCTATCGGGACGTCGCACTCCACTCCCCTGCGCCTCCAGCATCACCAACAGACCGACTTGCTCGTGCCGGGCAAGAACCGCCTCACCGCCTTCCGGGCTGAGGATCGGAAGCCGCTCTGGGTCTACGGCGAGGGCTCGGGCCCGTACAATGGGGAGATCATCGTGAGCCCCACGGCTGGCGACGGCATGGTGTTCACGCAGCTCTGGCGGCAGAGTCCCATTCACGCGCTGCGATTGATGCCCGATGGACAGCCGCCGACGACCGTCTGGATCGCCGATAAGCCCGGCCCTCAGGAGCCATCCCTGCTCTACTACCGGGGGATCCTCTACTGCCTGCTCGACACGGGGATCCTAGTGGCGTATCAAGGCCAGACCGGGAAGGAAATGTACCGCGAGCGGATTGCCGCAGAGTGCAACTCGTCTCCCCTGGCTGCGGATGGCCGCATCTATGTGAGCGACATCCGCGGCAAGACCGTGGTGCTGGCGGCCGGCCCCGAACCGAAGATCCTGGCCCGCAACGACCTCGGAGAGAGAATCACGTCTTCACCCGCTGTCGTGGCGGGGCGGATGCTCATCCGCACCGACTCGTCGCTCTGGTGCCTCAAGGGGTAGCGACTCGAAGCCCGACACGTGCCGCGCCGGGCTTCAACTCCCAGGGGTTCAGACCTATCCGGACTTCCGAATCCCCTGGTAGGGCACGCGGATCGACATCGGGCCGGCCCACTCCGACGGGATCGGGCGATCCGCCGCCCAGTGCAGCGCATTCACCACCAGGCGCTGAAACGGCTCCAGGGCGAAGTCTTCGGGGTGTCCCAAACTGGTGTAGAACGCCCGGCCGCCGTGCTTGTTTCGCCACGTCCACGCCACGGGATTCTCGATCGCCGCCTTGTCCGGATCCACGGCGGTCCCGATCAACAGCCGCTGTGCGTCGGCGGGCGGCGAGTTCGGCAGTACATGGTAGAGCCAGGAGCGGTAGTGGAAGCTCTGAGCCACGCCCTTGAGCACCGGGTTGCCCGCCTGCGAGGCTTCGATCCGGACGTCGGTGCTGGAGTTGTGGCCGTAATGTGTGTGCCCACGTCCCCAGCCGGGAGGGGTCCCGAAGGCCCGTTCTCCGAACGCATTCCAGTCCGCGAGAGGATGCCCCGCGGGGTAGTTGAACGCATGGCTCGTGGTTCGAAACCCCACCACCGGCTTCCCGGATTTCAAGTAAGCGTCAATGGGAGCCACCTGTTCCGGCGGGAGGCGGCGCCAGCGCAGGAAGAACACCGCCAGGTCGGCGCTGCGCAGGGCATCGAGTCCGGGGATGTTCTCCTCGGCGTTCTGGTCCGGGTGCGCCTTCAGGATCTGGGGGTCCCAGCCATAACGCTGCTTCAACTCGCCGGCCAGGAGCGGCAGAGTCTGCTCTCCCCCGTATTCATGGTCCCCCGTCACGATCACCACACGCGGCATGGCGGCGGTTTCCCCTTTGCGGCCCGAAAGCGCGGCCACCGAGGCCGCGGCGCCCATCAGACAGCGTCGTCGATCCATAGCTGAACCCACCTGCAGCCATCCATAACGTGGGACGGCAGCCACCGCTCCGGCGCGGGAACGACGGACAGAGCCGGAGAACGAGGAAACGATTGCGGTCGTCATCAACGAGAGAGAAAGGCGTCTCTCTGGCGGATGGCCCATCCAGAGCCAATTCTTGCACGGAGCGATGCACTTCCTTCTCCGTTCCGCATCCCCGACCGCACCTCGAAGCGTTCGGGGCCCACCGGCGGACGCACAAAGGTGATTTTGCGATGGTTAGTCGACGTTCTCTATTCCTCGGAGCCGCCGCCCTGGGTGGCAGCCTGGTTCAGCAGCCCTTGCCCGCCACGGCGGTCCAGTCCGCGCTCGATATCGGATCTCGGCTGGAGCCGCTCGTCGATGACTTCCTCATCGAAAAACTCACCGGCGGCGCCCGTCACGTGATGCACACTCCCGAAAGCCGCGAGATCGCCCTCGATCACAACACGCCCTGGGAGGGCAATACCTGCACCTACCACACCGTGTTCCAGGATGGCGACACCTACCGGATGTACTACCGGGGCGCGCATGTAGACGACGCTACTCAGAAGACCACGCACGACCAGGTCTTCTGCTACGCCGAGAGCACCGACGGCATTCACTGGACCCGACCCGAGCTGGGCCTGCACGAGTTCCAGGGCTCCCGCAAGAACAACATCTGCTGGGTGGGTCCCATCGGGGAGCACAACTTCGCTCCATTCCGGGACCGTCACCCCAATGCCGCTCCCGAGATGAAGTACCGGGCCGTGGGTTCCGGGACCCAGGGCTTTCGCGGCCTCTTCGCTTTTCACTCCTCCGACGCGATCCACTGGAAACAGACTCGGAAGGAAGCCATCATCACGGACGGGGCGTTCGACTCCCTGAACCTCGCCTTTTACGATCCCCACCGGAAGCTCTACGTGGACTACCACCGCAAGGGACGGGGCGGTATCCGGGACATCATGACCTGCACCTCGCCGGACTTTCTGAACTGGACTCAACCCGAGTTCCTGGAGTACGGCAGCGCGCCCAAAGAGCACCTCTACACCAACGCCATCACCACCTACGACCGGGCCCCGCACATCCTCATCGGGCTGCCGAAGCGGTACGTGCCCAATCGCAACCCGTCGGGCCACCCCCAGGGAGGCGTCTCGGATTGCCTGTTGATGACGAGCCGGGACGGGAAGAACTTCCGGCGATCCGACGGCGCCTTCGTTCGTCCAGGACCGGAGCCCTCTCGGTGGGTGAACCGCAACAACCTCGCGGCATGGGGGATCGTCACCACCCCCTCGACGTTCCCGGCCGCGCCGAAAGAGCTCTCCATTTACACTTCGGAGGGGTATTACCGGGGGCCGAGTTGCCGACTTAGAAGGCACAGTCTCCGTGTCGACGGCTTCTACTCCGTTCAGGCGCCCCGAGCGGGGGGCGAGATGGTGACCCGTCCATTTCGGTTTGCCGGGTCGGATCTGATCCTGAACTACGCCACCTCCGCCGCCGGATCGATTCGGGTGGAAGTCCAGGACGAGTCCGGTCGGGCGCTCCCCCGATTTGCGCTGGAGCAATCGCCGGAGATCTTCGGAGACGAAGTGGAAAAGCGGGTGCGCCTCGGCTCCGGGCTCGCCGCCCTCACCGGACAGGTGATCCGCCTTCGGTTCGCACTGTCGGATGCGGACCTCTACTCGTTGCGGTTTGGATAGAGCTACCGGGGGCCCGAGGTGGAAATCTTCGGGCCTTCTCTATTCGAATTAGCATGCAGGTTACAGATGGGATGGCTGGGAACTGATTCTCGGCCTCGAAGGACCGCATCGGCCGGGTGCGTCACCCGGACCTGATCGGCGACTTCATCGCACTCATCCATGCCTCCCCCCGCCTCTTCCTGAAAAGGAGCCTCCATGAGAACCAGTCGGTCTCGCAGGGGTTTCACCCTGATCGAGCTCTTGGTGGTTATCGCCATCATAGCCATCCTCGCTGCCATCCTCTTCCCGGTCTTCGCACAGGCGAGAAACGCCGCCCGAGCCTCAGCCTGCGTCAGCAACCTCAAGCAGCTTTCAACGGGGCTGATGATGTACGTTCAGGATTACGACGAAGCGTTTCCGCGCTCCAACCAGGACGTCAGCGCGGCATCGTGCGCGGCGGCGCCCGGCGGGTGCTGGTCGGGCGGACTCATCTTCTGGCAGCAGATCGCTCAGACGTACTCCAAGAACTTCGGCATCATGACCTGCCCCAACGGCGCCACCGAGTCTCGTACGGCTTCGTTCTGGGGTCACTACGGCGCCAACCGCCGGATCCTCACCCGACGCCCCGCCACTGGAGACCCGGTTCCCGCTTCCCTGGCGCAGATTGTCGAGCCGGCAACCACCTACCTGATCATGGATTCGGGCACGTACTCCATCGATCCGCTGCAGGATGTGCTCCCCGGCATCGGCGCTGGGCCTCGAAATGCCTTCTGGTACCTTCCCGGGACGGGGCGGGCTGCCAACATCCCAACACCGGCGTTTGCCGGCGCCTCAGCCTCGTACTGCGCCGGTGATTTCGTGGACGGCAGGCACTCGGGCGGCGGCATCAACGTGGCCTGGGTCGACGGACACGTGAAGTTCCAGAAGACTCAAGTCGTGCTCGACGGCGTTCGCAAGATGCGCGCCGGCACGAAGAATACGTGGGATCCCGCAAACCCGGGATAGGCGGAAAGAATGAGGCCGTGGGGGTTGTGCCCACGGCCTCATTCTTTCCTGCAGCAATCCGCTCAGGAGTGCTGTCGGGAGCAACTCAGGGCTTCAGTCGGGCATCCAGGAACTTGTAGGCGCGGGCGCGCGCCTCGAACGGGAAGTCGTGATCACAGCTCGGGTAGAACGCTTCCAGATGATGCTCCCCTCCCAGGAGTTCATAGATCCGGCGGGCGGCGGAGATCGACTCGCGCACTCCCCTCACGTCGAAATTGGAGTCTCTCAGTGGAGCGTTCGTAAAGATGGCCCGCGGCGCGATTGCCGCGAGCACCTCCGGGAAGTCAAACGGCATCCGGTCCGGATCTTTGCCGAACTGATCGGCAATGCGCGGCATGTAGCGGGGTTGCGTCCAGCCGGTTAGATCTCCGCCGTAGTAGCGGTGAAACCGCGTGTAGCCGCAGCTCGTAACGGTCACCCGAATTCGGGGATCAAACGCAGCCGTGAAGAGAGCATTGTGACCGCCCAGGGAGTGTCCGATGGAGCCAATCCGCCGGTGATCCACCTCAGACATCTCGGCCAGGAGGTCGATCCCGCGACTGTTGTCCCACACCGCCCGCATCGTGCCGGAGACAAACCCCTCCCCATCCGGAGGAGGCGTTCGATAATCCCCGAAGGTGGGGTAGTCCGGCGCGAGGACGACATAGCCTCGCTGCGCCAGTTCCAGCCCGTACTGCCGGTTCGGTCGGCCCCCAGGGAGACCCGCCACGATCCCCTTTCCGAGTTCTCCGGTGGGATGAAGGGCGAGCATCGCGGACATCTTCCTGCGCGTCGCTCCCGCAGGGAGCATGAGAATGGCAGGAACACGATGATTGGAGCTGCTCTGGTAGGTGATGGTACGACGGATGACCTCGCCAAAGCGATCCTCCGATAGAACCTTTACGTCCAAGGGAGGTCGGGCGCCGCCGCCCGGGTACGGCCCCATCGCCTGCTCCATCCCTCGAAGGATCCCCTGCCGCCGACTCTCCCACTCCGAAGCAGTGGAGATTCGACGGTCGTCCCCCGGCACTTCCGACACGCGGAGGGGATCCTGGTGAAACCCCTTGTCCGAATGCAACAATCGCTCGGCCCCTACGGGGCCTCCCTGAACGTTTCCCATCCAACTCATGCCCCAGGCCAGCATCCGACGACGAGCAGCCCGCTTCCTGGCCCGCATGCGTCACCACCTTTCCGCTGGTCTCTCAAGTCGCTCTGCCCCTTGAGAAACTCAAGGGAATAGGAGATTATTCGTAGTCGGAAGCCGTGTATCCTGAATTCCAGAGCCGGAAATCCAATCCGATCGAACCGGAACAGTCGCTGGAGTTGACAGCTTGACCGGCAGGGCGAGATCCCATATTCGCGTGCAAGACCTCCGGGTTTCAACCCGGAGCGGCGACGAGCGAAAGACGCTGCTCGACATCCCCGAGTGGGTCGTGGAGCGAGGCGTACAGGTGGTTCTCCACGGCGCCTCCGGATGCGGGAAGACGACCCTGCTCCACCTGCTGGCGGGAGTGCTGGCGCCCACCTCGGGGAAGGTCGGCGTCGGCGAATTCGAACTCACCGAGCTTTCCGAGTCTCAGCGGGATCATTTCCGGGCGACTCGGGTCGGCTACATCTTTCAGGGACTGAACCTGATTCCCGGCCTGACGGCGCTCGAAAACGTCCTGCTCGGAGCCGAGTTCGGCGGCACACGGACCACCCGTGGCGCTGCTGCGGACATGCTCTCCCGCATGGGCTTTGACGCCGCCAGTCGCACGCCGTCGGAGCGACTCTCCGTGGGAGAGCAGCAACGCGTGGCGGTGGCCCGAGCGCTGGTGAAACGACCCGAACTCGTGCTGGCCGACGAGCCCACGTCTGCGCTGGACCGCAGGAACCGGGAGCAGGTGCTGGACCTGCTCAAGTCGGTTTGTGGTGACACCGGCAGCACCCTGGTGGTGGTGACCCACGATGATTGGGTGCTCCAGCAGTTCTCGGTACGTGTCGACTTCGAGGCGCTCAATCGGGCGCTGTCGGGGGCGGGCGACGGATGAAGTTCTGGACGCTGCTCCTGAAATCGATTCGACGCCGGGCCGCCGCCGCGGCTCTGGTGGTTCTCGGCTGCGCCGTCGGAGTGGCGCTCCTGGTCGCCGTGGGATCGCTTCGGGAGCAAACCGCCGATCAGTTTCGCGTCGAAGGGCTGGGAGTCGATGCCATCCTCGCCCCGAGAGGCTCGGCCCTGCAGATCGCGCTGAGCAGCCTCTATCACCTCGACCAGCCCTCCGGAACCCTGGCTCGGACCGAGGTCGAAGCCTTACGGCGCGACCCGCTGACCGTCGCCGTCCTGCCGTTCGCCGCCGGCCACTCCTACCAGGGAACCTGGGTGATGGCGGTGGAGCCCGATTTCTTCTCGCTCCTGGCGGAAGCCGGTCCGGCTTTACGGTTCGACGCTCCTCAAGGTGGGAGCGGTCGCGGGTTTCGAGGCGGCGCCGAGGCGGTGGCCGGAGCGACAGCGGCCCGACGGCTGCGGCTCTCCCTGGGAGATCGCTTCGCACCCTCACACGGCCTCAACCTCGCGGATCCAGTCCACGATGGCGACTCCTTTGAAGTGGTTGGCATCGCCTCACCCACGAATACCCCCTTCGATGACGCGCTCTACATTCCGCTGGTGAGCTTCTACGCGTTGGAGCGCGCCGGCGAAGCCGAGCAAGAGGTAAGTTCCGCCACGGGGGAGCGGCGCGTCAGCGGAGCGATGGTGAAGCTTCGCCGCATTCGAGGGCGGGCGCTCCACCCGGGAATCCAGCAACTGCGCCATGCCTACCTGAACCATCCCACGGCCCAGCTCGTGATCCCCGCAGAGGTGATGCCAGAGCTTCTGCGACTGGTCGGCTCAGCCACCCGCATCCTGGATATCGTGGGCGCGATGGTCCTCGTACTGGGGAGCGGCTTCCTCTTCGCACAGCTCCTCACGTCCCTCTACTACCGACGCCGGGAGCTGGGTCTGCTCCGAATGCTCGGAGCCGGCCGGCGCTACATCCTCGGTCTCGTTCTGGCGGAGGCCGCTTGGGTCGGGGCTCTCTCCGGTCTGTTGGGAGTGCTGCTGGGACACGCCCTGATCGCACTGCTGGAGCCCTGGCTGCTGCGAGAGGCCGGACTCCGGGCATCATGGCTACGGTGGACCCTCGTCGATCTCCTTGCCACGCCAGTGGCTGTCCTGCTGGCGATGGCGGCTGGCCTACTCCCGGCGATCCGGGCCTACCGCCTGAGTGTCGTGGAGAACCTGCGTGCCGTCGACTGAAGCCAGTTGCTCCGTGGAGTTTTTGGAAAGAAGGCGCCGATGAGGCGGAGCCGCTCTTCGTTGCTCCTCGCCCTCGGCTTCCTGCTGATGGCCGGAATGGCGGCGGCCGATCATCTGGCGGCGGCCGTGAAGTCGGCCGGGCATCCGCGCTCCATCCGGCTTGCCGTACGTTCGGAACCGAGTCGAACCGGTCACCTCAATCTCGGGATCGATGAGAAGAAGATCGAAGAGACGCTCGGCGAGCGCTTCCTCCAGTTCGCCACCCTGGCGCAGTGGCGCTATGATCCGAAGAAGCCGACTCCGGCGCCCGCCGCGATCCAACAGTTGAGTGGCTCTCGCTTCAGTGCGATCGGCTTCATGTATCCCCTTGAGGTGGCGGCAAAGATCCAGGTGTTCTGCCTGCTGCGCAGCACCCAGACCTGCTGCTACGGCCCAAAGCCCCAGTTTGACCAGTACCTGCTGGTGGAGAGCGCCACTCCCATCCCACCGGAGCGCTTCGAGCCGATCCTCGTTCGGGGCACGTTTTTTGTCGACCCCAAACCGGACGAAGGCTACATCTATCGGATGGAAGCGGACTCCGTGACCCGAGTGGAGCCCGACGACCACCATCCGAGCGCACGCCGCCTGGCGGAACAGGCAGGGATGCCGCTGTTCGACTACGGCATGCTGCGCCGGATGGAACCCCTCGGCGTGGATGCCGCTCCACCCGCGGAACTCGCGGCACTCGACGGTCGCCGGGTCGTGCTGGAGGGCCACGTCGTGGATCGGGACGACGCGGATCCACCGGTGCTCACCCTGGGGGAACAGTGGTGGGATGGCGTCTCTGTCGGGACACCGCCGGGTGTGTTCAACTCAGTGCTGGTTTACCCCGCCGGCCGCGATGAAGTGCCGCCGCTATGGCGGACGCAGCAAGTGTACTCCGGACGTCTGGTGGTCAACCGCGATCCTGCGACCCGGAGAGACTCGGGGTTGGTTCAACTTCGAGAGGCGCGGCTCGGGGCGCCATCGGGCGGCGCCGGGAAGTGGCCGCTCTGGCGGATCCTCGGATTCGGATTGGGAGTGGCGCTGATGGGACTTGGAATTCGGCCGAGCAGAGTCGGAGAGAAACGGGTCGATCATGGTCTGGAATAGCGCGGAACGCGTGGGCTGCTGCGTCCTGCTGGCCCTCATGGCCGGCACTTCCACCGTCGCCGTCGGGCAGGACGATGTCGCCGCGCGAGTCGGGGCCACCCCGATCACACGGAAGCAGATCGATGCGGGAGTACCGCCGGACGCCTACGCCCGACGCGCCCGGAACATCCGCGAGCGCCGCCTCACGCGCCTCATCGAACTGGAGGTGACGCGGCAGTTTCTGGAAGCGCGAGGCGTCCGGCCCGCTCGCGCCGCCATCGACGCCCGATTGGCGAAGCTTCGAAAGCTGCCTCCGGCCCAGCTCTGCCCGTGCTGTCGCTTCCCGTCACTCGAGGCGTTCCTCGAAACTGAAAGCATCACGCTCCTCGAAATGAAGGCGCAGATCCGCAATGAGATCGGGCTGGAGACCCTCGTTCAGGCGGCATGGAAGCAGACCTATCCTGGCGGCAGGGGGCTAAAGATCGACCGTCAGCGCATGGAACGAGAGTGGATGCGCGGGGGGCACCTGTTCTTCAACACGAGCCGCCTGCTCTCCGCGGGGGAAACGCCGGCGAGTCAGGCTGCGCGTGCGCGAAAACTCTCCGACGAGTGTGCCGCCGCCCTTCGGGCGGGCAGCAGCTTCGAAACGACGGCCCGCAAGTTCTCCGAGGACCCCATGAGCCGGGATCAGGGCGGCGACCTGGGCCTGTTCCGCCGAGATGCCTACGGCCCCGAGTTCGAAGACGCGCTGAAGGGGGCAGCCGCCGGGCAAGTCGTCGGGCCGTTTCGGTCGCAATTCGGCATCCACATCGCACGGTGGGTTCCGTTCAAGCCGGGCGACTTCAAGGAGATCGCCTTCCGGGAGTTTGCCGAGAAGAAGACGGTGGAACTCAAAGCCGCCGCGACAAAGGCGATCCCGGTGCAGCCCGTCGGAGCCGTCCCGGGGTCGTAATTCCACAACCCCGGTGGCGGTCCGAGAGAGGTCAACGCCCGTCCGGACGACGGCCGTCGACCCAGTGGGGGCGACCCCGCATCCGAGAGAGGATACCGCCGGGCACGGCGTGGACGGAGTACTCGGACAGCCCCTTGGCCTCGGCGTACCGCTCCAGCAGTTCTCGCGAAGTGAAGAATGCCGGACCCTGTTCCGCTTCGGTGTCGCCGAGACGGAGGGCTTCCCGCGTTTCCGGATCCACCAGCATGTAGACGGTATCCGGAAGATTGGGCATCGGTCTGGGTGTGCCGGGACGGCGAAGCCGGCCCTCGCCGGATCCGGGTCGACGGCGGGGACCGCCTCCCGACCCGCCTGCATCCCTGGAAGAGCCTCCGCCTCGATTCACAGCGCGACCTCGATCAGTTCGCGTGTGGAGTGGGTAAGGAACTCGAAGCCCGAGTCGGTAACCAGCAGGTCGTCCTCCACCCGAACGCCACCCCAATCCGGAATGTAGATCCCCGGCTCCACGGTCGCAATCATGCCGGCGCGCAGCGTCAACTCAGAGCGCGGCGAGAGCATCGGCGGTCCCTCGTGGATCACCCGGCCAAGGCCGTGACCCAATCCGTGTCCGAAGAAGTCGCCGTATCCCCGATCCCGGATCACGTCTCGCGCGGCCGCGTCTACGGCCCGCCCCGAAGCTCCGTCTCGAATGAGGGCAAACGCGGCGTCTCGCGCGTCGATGACCGTCTGGTACACCTGCTTCTGAAGCTCGCTCGCCGGACCCAGAACGAGGGTTCGGGTGAGATCACTGTGGTAGCCCCGGTGTTTTGCGCCGAAGTCCATGGTCACAAAATCGCCCGCCTCCAGCAGCTTGTCCGAGGCGCGCCCATGCGGGAGCGCCGATCGGACGCCCGACGCGACAATCGTATCGAACGCCTCTCTTTCCGCCCCTGCCCGGCGCATGTGGAACTCCAACTCCAGCGCCACCTCCCGTTCGGTGAGACCCGGCCGAATCCAGGTGAGAATGTGCTCGAAGGCCCGATCCGCCATTAGGCACGCTTCGCGGAAGACGGCGATCTCATCCTCATCCTTGATCATGCGAAGCGGCATGACCATATCGGCGGCCGGATCCAGCGCGATGGGATCAGCGCCCCCCAGATGCTCCTTCAGGGCTTGAAACCGGCTGAGCGTGAGATAGTCGCCCTCTACACAGAGCTTCTTCACGCCCAGTGCGCGCGCACGTGCCGCTACCGTCTGATCGTAGCCCGCTCCGCCGGAGAGCACGACATGCTCGAAATCGGGACACTCCGCAGAGGCCTGCACGGCATAGCGACTGTCGGTGATGAACAGGGCGTGCTCCGGTGTGAACAGCAGCACGGCCGACGAACCCGTGAAGCCGGAGAGGTAGCCCACATCCTCCGGCCGCTGGATCAGCACGGCGGAGGCCCCCACCGCAGCCATCCGCTCCCGAAACAGTTGAATTCGGTTCATCGACGCTGCTCCTCCACGGTACGCTTCGCCGCCAGCAAACCCAGCGTGTAGCTTTCCGGCCCAAAGCCCACCACCTGGCCCACCACCACCGGGCTGACATACGAGTGATGCCGGAACGGCTCACGGCGGTGGACGTTGCTCATGTGCACTTCCACCGTGGGAAGGCGGACCGCTGTGATGGCGTCGCGGATGGCGACCGAGGTATGGGTGTAAGCGGCGGGATTGATGACGATGGCATCCGCCCACTCCAGGGCGGCGTGGATGTGATCCACGATGACGCCCTCGGAGTTCGACTGATGGATGCGGACTTCCAGCCCCTCGCGCCGGGCGAGTTCCTGGATACGGTCATTGATCTGCTGCAGGTTGAGGGCGCCGTACACCTCCGGCTCCCTCAGCCCCAGCAGATTCAGGTTGGGTCCGTGGATGACAACGATCTTGATCATGGCCTTCCGTCCGACCCCAACACCCAATTGTCCTCCCTGTCCTCTCCGACCAGGGAATCTCTTCGATGACCGATCGGGGATCCGGCGGCAGGCGTGGTTTACGCGCCGAGCGGACACTGCCTCTCCAGGGCCTGATTTCCAACGGATCCGCTGCATCGCATTCGTACGCGCAATTCCCCCGCGCGCCCGCCCCTCGTACGTAAGTGCTGGCGGCTGTAACGGGTGATCCCCGATGGACTCCGCCCAGTGCGCGGCATCCATCGGGGCGAAACCCGCGATGACGGAACTCCTGATCCAGCGTTACCGCTGGGAGCTTCCGTTTCCGGGGAAGCGGTTGGGAACGTCATTGACATCGCCGGTCTGGTTCGGCTGAATGACGCTGACTCTGATCCCGATGAAGTTTCGATGCACTTCCGCAATGCGAACGAGATGACCTCGAAGCATTCCCACCATCTCACGTTTGGGCACGAAGACGACTCGAGTCAGTTGGCTGCCGAACGGGACCTCTTCAACCTCCCGCATCGACATAGCCATCAGGTTGATCCGGTGAGTTTCGTGCATGTTGGGCCAGAACTCTGCAACCGCCGGGGTGAACACGGAACCGAAGAGGTTCAGGATGCTCCCGATTCGGTTGGAGTTGGCATCACCCCCGGTTAGGTTCGGGATGCGGGTCACCGCCGTCGCAACCGTCCCCAGGAAGTTCAAACCGCGCAGGAACCAGGCTCGAGCGTTATGCTGTTCCTGACGTAGCGCGATCGCCGCCATCATCTCGTTTGTGTAAGGACGATAGCGGAACCGATGTCGAATGTACCGCGGATGCGCGGCCCGCACCCAGGCGTCCAACTCCTCGATCAACGCCTCTCTCGCGCCCTTGGTGGCAGGCTCCCCGGGAGTACGCACGAACCTCAACAGATCCCGAATCTGACCTGTCATCTGATCGGACTCGATGCCGGGCGACAACTTTGCAATCTCTCGGGCCCGACTGGCTAAGTCGGCCAACAAGAGTTGATCCACCGCCGAAGGCTGGAAACCCGGGTGGTGGGCCAGGTCATACAACGATGCCCAGGTAACTCCATCCTCGACTGCTCGTTGGTTCTGCGCGCCTCCGTTGGGATCTGCAAATGCAGTTGCGCGCAGAGGATTACCGCTGCCGCCAGCTGGCGACCGGCTCGCTACCGCACGGCTCTGTCCATCTACCGTGTCCTCCCCCAGATAGGGCAATTCCAGTTCTTGAATGACATCTGCCTGCGTGACCTCGCTCCACTCCTTGCGGTTGGCACGGTTCTCCGGAGCTGAGCTCCCGTCGCCGCTCGGAGAGCTCCCTCCTGGCTCCCGGTTGGTTGAGTCATCCCCACTCTTCTCTCTACTCGAGTGCTGCGCCGGATTCCACCGCTTCTCAAACGTCACTCCGAAGTCCAGCGAGGAGCGATACACCATAATTGAAGCCCCGGCCAGAGCATCGCCAGTGTTCTTGGGGAGGTTGTTCTTGACAGTCACCGTCATGACGTGGTAGTTGTCTTTAAACTTCTTTCCAAAGAGCCGGTTGACTGTCTTGGAGTCCATGATGTCAGCGGTCACGACCGCCGGACGTATGTCGGCAATGGTCACCGCGTTCAGGGCTACGGACACTTGACGGTCGGACCCCCCGTCTTTGGGACGGGCGGTTATCGTGATCAGTGCCGGACCCGGAGACTTCAGCGTGCCGTTCCAGACGGCGCCACTCTCGTTCTCGCGATAGAGTTGGGAAACGTTGGTTGACTGGCTTTCGGCGGAAATCTCGAAACGCTTCGAGTAGTCTGACGTGATGATGAGGTTGCCGTCACTGTCTCTCAGGAGCACCCTGATCTGGAACGGCTGCCCCGCAACGATAGAGGTCGATGGACTGACCATCGCGTCGATCAGCCGAAGCGCCTTGGGACGATCTCCCAGAATGGTGAGGGGAATCGACTGATCAGCGCTCCTGGGTTCATCGACGAGGCCGCCAAACTTGTCGCCTCGCCTCACCTTCGCCGTAAGCTGAACCTCACCCGAGAATTTTGCCTGTACCCGGTAGGCGTCACCCCCGAGCGCAGCCGGATCCGGGAGTTTGAGCCTGGAGGGCGTGCCAGACTGAGTCGCTTCAAACTCCACTCTGTAGTGAGAGAGGCTGGCGGGTGGGATCTCCACCAACATCGGCGGGGCACCGGTGAACGCCTGGACCTTGAACTTGAGTTCATCGCCAAGAAAGACTTGCTTCGGCGGTTCAACCTGAGTGATGGTCACCCGTGTTACCAATGGATCCATATTCGCGGCCGTCGTGACCGACACTCCACTGTTCGCACTGATCCATCCATCCGGACCCATCGCGTTCGCCGGGCGAGCTGACACCGTTAGATCACTTGTGCCTGCTGTGCCAGTCGTCTGAGTGACCAGGCGTCCATCTGAGCTGGTAGTCGCCTGTTTCGGCAGTACCGCAGCCTGGTTACTGGAATCAAGCCTGAATTGGTAGCGCCTGTAGTCACCCACCGCTATGGGCATGTTGTTGTCCGTGAACAGCGCGACTTTCAACGAAAGGGTGGAGTTCGTGTAGTACGGCGCCGGATCCTCAAGAGTTGCCTGCACTACGGCGAGATGTGGCGGGCTATCCTGAGCCCCAGCGGAGGGCCTGGTCGCCGCAGCCAGAGACGTGAGTGCCAGCAGTAGTGCTGACGCTGTCGTCCAGCCGGGCCATCTAAATGCTCGTGTCATTTGCGTCAAATGCCTATCTTGCACTCCTCAGTGAGGGATGTGCTGTTCCGAAGTCGATATTGGGCTGTCTCCGTCGCGAGGCCGACAACGCGGGCCGGGGCCAAACTCCAGGTCTGCAGCCCATAGACACCCCTGGTTGTCCACTCTGGCTGGGCCCCATGCGGCCAACGGAGGGCCGCGTCCTGGCACAATGAGGACTGATGCTGTCATAGGATTGATCCGTCGAGCGCACTCTGTTCGCTGTCGATACTTCGGCATCACTCGCGGGAAGCCATAACCGTCACCTGCGATGAGAGTCGGATGCTCATCTGCCCCCAGTCGCACTCGCCGTAAGCTGCAAGGACCGGAGGGAAGTGTTTGCGCCGTCAGGTGAAAGCAGACTCACATCCAGCTTTGCCGTGTGAATTCCGGCTCTCAATGGGGCGTAGACAACATCGACACTCACAGACTCGCCGGGTTGGATCACGACGATCCGGTCCAAGCCAACCGGCACCGAGAACGGAACGTCAGGCACGATCGCTAGAATGATATTGGCAGCGCTACCACCGGTGTTTTTCACCGTGACTGGTTGAGTTCGCACGGATCCAACGGTGACCGCCGAGCCAAAGTCGAGAGAACCCGTCGGGGCGACGGTAATCGCAGGTGCGACTCCACCGAATCGAAGGGCGCCCAATAGGCCGTCTTGCAATCCTCGGTTGCCGAGCACTCCATCGTCGGGCACCACGGTGCGCGTCCAACTCTCTGTAGCTCCGGCAAAAAGCAGAGTGTCGACGCCCCCTTTTGGCTGCCCAACAGCCGAAACACTGTCGGCGGCAGGACCAGACACATAGCTCAATCCCGCTAACTGAAGCGATCTGAATAGCGGGTCTCGAGCTTGAAGCACCCCGACAAACCCGTCCAACATGGTTGGCGCACCTGGATCTCCGATAGCGCGATTGATAGTGGGCAGATCTGCAGAGGTCGTGGATCCTCCGATCCCTACTTCAACAACCCCGGATGATTCGGATACAGCGATGGAGCGAATTACCTCATCGCCTGAGCCTCCGAGGACCACACTCTGAACCGGGGTCAATCCAGCGGAACTCTCGGTAAACCCCATCAGCAGTCCGTCAACGCCGGAGGGTGATCCGAGCGTGACACGCACTGGAAACTCGGTGGCGCCCGCACTACCACATCCGGCAAAGACCAACCCGCGCAGCGCAGCAAGGCTCCAGCACGAGTCCTCTGCCGTACTGCCAAATCGCGCGACATAATGCAGGTTGGCGCCTGCCCGATCGGCTCGCGCCAGAAAAGCATCTGTCCCTCCGAGTGCAGCATTCTTGAGGGGACCATCCGGATCCAACCCGAACGCGGGAGAGTCTGTGGAGCCTCCGAGGAAAATCCGGCCACCGCGTCCCACCGCCAACGCGTTCACATGGTCGGAGCCAGCACCGCCCACACGAAGTGCGGGGGACGCCACTGTTCGCCATCGACTTTGAAACCGCAGCACCCCCACGAATCCATCGGTGCCGCCTCCCGTGGCGTGTGGCGCCCTCCTCTCGGCGGAGCGACTCGAACCCACCGTCGGCAGCACCGCTGACTCGGTACTTCCCCCCACAGCGATGGAATTGAGAGACAGAACGGCAATCGCACTGACGCCATCCTCACCAACGCCTCCGTAGTAGCTCGAAAAGGTGACTTCGGCCGAGTCTGGTTCCATGGTGGCAATGAACCCATCCGGCAACTCGCCTGAGCGACGCATCTGAACCGCGTTGGGGGTGATCGGGAAGTTGGGGGAGGCGGTTTTGCCGCCGATGACCACGCGGCCTTGCGTATCCACGGCGACGGCGAGCGCTTCGTCATCGAGGCGGCCGCCGAACCGGCGGGCCCACATCACGCTCCACTTCCCCTCCGTTCGACGGAGAGACACCACCACCGCATCCAGGTCCGTGCCCGTCCGCGGCGGCCCGGCCAGGGCGAAGTCTCGCGAGCGGGTGGAGCCGACCAGATACGCGGTTCCGTCTTTCCCGAGTGCAAGCGCGTTGAACGCGTCATCTCCGCTGCCGCCCAGTGGACCCACTGTTTTCAGCGTCGGCAGCAGCGGCGGCAGCGGGCGGACCGGGCGCGCTTCCGCGGAACGGTTGCACGGGAAAAACAATGCTCCCACTCCAACCAGGGCGCAGAGAAGCGAGATCCGAGTCCGGTTTGAACGGGGTGAATGGGTTCGGAGAGTCATGGGACGGGCAACGCCTCGACGATCGGCACAGTCTGCGTTCGATCTGCGGGGGAGAATGGATCGAACGATGTCTTGAATGAAAACGAGCTTGTTGCCACCGACAAGACACCCGGAGGAAATCCGCCATCCGTAAAAGTACGGATGGCGGAGGGTTTCTTTCGTTCGGCGAACGCGAGCGACCAGCAAGGGGTCTGCTCACAGACGGCGCGGGCCGGGTCTTGCCACGGATCGGCGAAGGAATCGGCGCCCCGAAGCGACAAGCGGTGGGTGGCGACTTCGGATCGGACGGTGGCGTTCGGAGGCTGGGCGATGAAGCATCGGCTGGGATGGCGAGGCATCGGTCTGCTCGGGAGCTTCTGGCTCGCGAGTGGCGTTGCACACGCCTCGCCGCCGAAGTCAAATGTCGCGTCTCCGCCTCACGCCGGGCGCGGCGCCACGCCGGCGCCGGCAAGACTTGTGATCGAAGGGGTTCCCCTGGGCGGCATCGTGCTCTCGGGTCCTGAAGCGACATGGCGGCCGGCGGTCGCACGGCGCGCGGCGGACGGACGGACCGAACCCGTGCGGTCGGGCTACACGATCACCGTCAGTCCACCAGCGGTGGCAACGGTGACCCCGGATGGACGACTGAAACCCCTGCGGGAGGGGCGCGCCATCGTCCGGTTGCGTGTGCCCGGCGTACCCCCGTCCGATACCGCCCTGCGGGTTGTCGATCTCAAGGCGCCCCCCAGGGTCAGCTTTCGGCAGCAGATCGTACCGTTGCTGGCCACGCACGGGTGTAGTGGAGGAACGTGCCACGGTAAGAGCGGCGGGCAGGGCGGTTTCAGCCTCAGCCTGTTCGGTTTTGAGCCGGGCGAGGATCTTCCCGCACTTCGGGCCGGAGGCCGCATTGATCCCGCACGACCTGAACAGAGCGCGATCCTGAGAAAAGCGACGCTGGAGGTTCCGCATCGGGGCGGCAAGCGCTTCGACCGGAGTTCGTCGGCGTACCGTGTGCTCGTACGCTGGATCCGTGAGGGCGCCGAAATGGATCCCCCCTCCGCGCCCCGCGTCGAGCGGATCGAAATGCTACCCGTACGGGATTCCCTCCAGCGGGGGCAGCACCGCCCGCTGGCGGTGGTGGCGCATCGCTCCGACGGAAGCGCCGTGGATGTCACCGAACTGGCGCAATGGGAGAGCAACGACGACGCGCTGGCGGAGGCTTCGCCGGAGGGGTGGGTCACAGCCGGGGAGCGAGCCGGAGTTGCAGCCGTGATGGCCCGCTATCAGACCCACGTCGCGGTGTCCCAACTCCTCGTGCCGGCGTCATCGCCGCGCCATGGGAAGCAGGGAGGAACTCCGGTCGGACCCGCCCGGCCGAGCGACCCAACCCCGGCTTCGTCCCTGGATCGACTCCTAGAGCAGCAGTGGCGGCGACTGGGTTTGATCCCGGCGGCGCTCGCCGATGATGGGACCTTTCTCCGACGCGTTACCCTCGATCTCACCGGGCGACTGCCGAGCCTGGCGGAGTTGGAGGCCTTTGCGGCGGACCGCACGCCGGGGAGAGACCGCCGGCTCATCGACCGGCTGCTGGGCAGCGCCGAGTACGCGGACTTCTGGGCGATGAAGTGGAATGCGCTCCTCCGCAACCGACGGGCCTCTCCCCGCGACGACCCTCAGCAGACCATCCCGTTCCACGGGTGGATCCGCCGCTCTCTCGCGGAGAACAAGCCGTACGATCGCTTCGTTCGGGAGATCCTGACCGCTGTCGGCGACGTGGCGTCTCGACCCGAGGCGGGCTGGTATCGAGAGGTTCGGGAAGTCGACGCCCAGGTGGAGGACACCGCGCAGCTCTTCCTGGGCCAGCGAATCGCCTGCGCCCGATGCCATCACCACCCGCAGGAGCGCTGGAGCCAGCGGGATTACCACGGCATGGCGGCCTTCTTCTCCCGACTCACGGTGGTGGACCCGCCGGCGCCAAAGGCGGTGAAGGGACAGCCGGCGCCCGTAAAGCCGCCGCTGGCGGTGAGCTTTCGCTGGGGCAAAACCGAGGCGAAGCATCCTCGAACCGGCGAGACGATCCATCCTACTCCACTTCTGGCTTCCGCGATCCGAATTGAGGATGAGGACGATGCCCGCGCCCATCTCGCATCCTGGATGACGCGACCGGACAACCCGTTCTTCGCGCGAGCGCTGGTGAACCGCTACTGGAAACACTTTCTGGGTAGAGGCCTGGTGGAGCCCGAAGACGATCTCCGCGTCACCAATCCCGCCACGCATCCGGAGCTGCTGGACGCACTGGCGGCCGGGTTCTCCGCATCGGGCTACGACTTGAAGCAGCTCATCCGGGAGATCTGCTCGACGCGGGCCTATCGGCTCAGCGCTCATCCGGCCGTCGGAATGGCGCCGGATGTGCAGAATTACTCTCGCTTCATTCCCCGCAGGCTTCCCGCGGAAGCGCTCCTCGACGCCATCGATACGCTCACCGGCGAGACCACCACCTTCCGGGGGATGCCCGTCGGCACGCGCGCCGTTCAGCTTCCCGATGCCCAGTTCGAGTCGCACTTCCTGGGATTGTTCGGACGACCCGAGGCGGCCACGGCTTGCGAGTGTGAACGGTCCTCAGGCGCCTCGCTTGCGCAGGCGGTACACATGTTGAACTCGCCCGAGATCCTCACCCGTGTGGGCGGCGCGATGGCGAAACGGATGAACGCCGACCCCCGACCCCACCGAGAGCGCCTGACCGAACTCTACCTCCGCGCCCTGTCGCGTCCACCCACGGCCCGCGAACTCACCCTTCTGGAACAGCGGCTGAGTCGCGGACCCACGTCGGATGGTGTGGCCGCAGGTGGCGCAGCCGGCGGCATGGATTACTCCGATGTGCTGTGGGTGCTCATCAACTCTCGCGAGTTTCTCTTCAACCGTTAGAACCTCGAACAGGTGGCCTCGATGCTCGTCAGCTTCTCAGGATCCGGAACCCCCGCCGCGGACTGCTCCGGCCGCAGCCGGCGCGACCTGCTGCGGATCGGCTCCCTCGGACTTGGAGGGCTGTGCGGCCTCAACCTGCCGCTCCTGCTCCAGGCCCGGGCCGAAGCTGCCGACCCCGCCTTTCTAAAGGACAGGAGCGTGGTCGTCCTCTTCCTGGCGGGCGGCGCGAGCCACATCGAGACGTTTCACCCGAACATGGACCAGCCCGCACCCTACCGCAGTGTGAACGGCGAGGTGAAAACCCGAGTGCCCGGCCTCACTCTCGGCGGCGACTTCCCCTTGCTGGCGAAGCAGGCCGACACGCTCACGGCGGTGCGGTCGTTCACCCACACCATCAACGATCACGAACGCGCCATCAATCACGTCCTGACGGGCGGAACCGACATCCCCGGGCTCGGCCGACAGGGCTTCGGCATCGGCGGCGCCTATGCGCGTATTCGGGGCGCCAATCACCCCAGGACCGGTTTGCCAACGTATGCGCTGCTCACGGCGCCCCATGCAGACGGCCAGTATGCCAAGGAGCTGGTCCGGGTGGTCGGCGCATCCCGCGGCGGCAGTCTCGGCAGCGGCTCGAACCCGTTTGTTCCCGGGGGCTCCGGCTCGGCATCCGCCAACATGAAGCTGAACCTACCGCTGCGCCGCCTGGAAGATCGACGGGCCCTCCTGCGGGAACTCGATGCCGCCCGCCGTTCGGATCCGGCCTTCGATGCGGGGCAGGCGTACGACCCGTACGAGCAGCAAGCGGTGGAACTCATCACCGGCGCAGCAGCACGCGCGTTCGATCTCTCCTCCGAGCCCGCGAAACTGGCTGAGCGCTATGACACGCGGATGTTCCAGATCGGCAAGAAGGTGTTTCAACCCTCCATTCTGGGTCAACAGCTCTTGTTGGCCCGGCGACTGGTGGAGGCGGGCTGCGGTTTTGTCACCGTGCAAAGCGCCGGCTGGGATATGCATGCCGACGGCAATAACCCCGGCATCGAGGCTGGAATGCGCATGCTCGGACCCACCGTGGACAAGGCGCTCTCAGCATTCCTGGAAGACCTCGCCCAACGCGGGCTGCTTTCAAAGACCCTGGTGATCGTCACCGGCGACTTCGGCCGCACCCCCGCTATCAATGCGCGGGGAGGACGGGATCACTGGGCGCGCCTCTCCACGCTGGCGCTCTTCGGCGGGGGCATCCCGGGTGGCCGCGTCATCGGCTCCACCGACCCCAAAGCGGGTGAGCCGGCCTCGGATCCCGTCACGCCGCGAAACCTGCTGTCGGCGGTGCTTCACACCGTCTTCGACGTGTCGAAAGTCCGCGTCATCCGGGGGCTTCCGACAGACCTCACGCGAACGTTGGAAACTCGGCCGGGACCCTTGCTGGGCGGTTGACCAACCCCCGCTTCACTCCGATGCAAACGCCGCCAGCAGCATCTGCGCGGCGTGCTCCTGGTGGAACGGCTCCATCCCCTCAGGGGCGCGATCGGCAACCACGCGTCGGATCTCCTCCAGCGTGAGCGGCGGCTCCAGGTAGCCGTGACCCTCCAACCATTCGCGTGCGGACTGCTTGGTGGTGGCGCGGATGCTCGGAAGTCGCTCGATCCGCTCGAGACAACGGGCGCCGTCCCCGCGCTCCTCTCGCACGATCTCTCGAATGCTCTCCCGGTAGGTCGGAGTCACCCAATCCGTCTTCTGGATTTGCTCCCACACCAGTCGAGGACGCTGCCGCAGCAACTCCTGACGGCAGGCTTCCAGCAACTCCAGATAGGCGCGCAGCTCCGGCGCCAGGGCGCCCAACTCCAGCAGTTCCTCGATACTCTCCACCGGTGGCAGCCTTCGACGGACCGACGCCGGGAAAAACGCTTCGGGGTGATGGGCGCGAATGGTGGAAAGGGGGTGCGGAGATCGGACCCCCGGTGGGCGACGATAGCCGGGCAACTCCGCCGGCGCCTCTGGCAAGAATTCAGGGTCGGGTCCGAGAGTCTTCACCTGCACCTCGGGACACAGCTCTCGGAACAGAGACACATCCTCCGGTTGGTTGGTGAACAGAATCACCTGCCGTTCGGCCGCGATCTGCACGAGCGCTTCCGCCAGAGCGCGGGACGCCTCGGGGTCCGAGACCGCCATTACCTCGTCCGCAACGATCGGAAAGTGGCGCGCGTCGACGCCGCCTTCCTGCTCCGTCAGGAGCCCGAGCCGCAGGGACAGCACCACATGCAGCCGCGTGCCGGTGCTCAGCTCGGCAAACGCTTGAGGAACGCCACGCCGCTCGTCGTAGACCTCGAGACGCCCGATCGGCGTATCGGAGTGCCGCCCAAATCGCAGGCGATAGCGCCCGCCGGTGAACCGGTCCAGATAGCCCGACGCCTCTCGGACCATGCCGGGCAGGGCATGGTCGCGCAGATTCTCATTGATGCTGAGGCGCACCTGATGGAACATCCACTTTCGAATGTGCTCACGCCAGGCATCCGTCTGGGTGTCGGTCAGCCGCTGCAGGCGCTCATCGAGCTGGAGCGCCTCGCGGGACTGCTCGGCGCTCCGCAACTGCTCCTGGATCGTGGCAGTTTCTCTCGCCAGTTGCTCGATGTCTGAGTGCGCGAGCTCCCGTCGAGCGATACCCGCCTGTAGCTCCTCGTCGGTCACTTCATCCAGCGGTGCCCCCAACAGCGCATGGATCTCACCGCTCTCAGGCAGCCGGTGCTGCTGAAGCGCCTGCTTCAGGTCGCTCGATCTGGAGTTCAGCATCGCAAGCTCGGCCGCAGCGGCAGCACGCGCTTCCAGCCGGCTCACCCGCGCGTCCAGATCGTCGTCCGGGGGAACGCCCTGGCTTTCCAGGAAGCGGATGAGAGAATCCGAAGCCACTCGGAGCGACTCACACGCGGCGGACCATCGGCGGCAGGCTTCTCGGCGGCGAGCGAAGGCGGCCACCCACTGTCCTGCATCGAGCTCTGAGAAAGCCTCGGGCGCCGCGAAGTCGAACCGGGCGAGTTCCGTTCGCACCGCCTGGAGTCGTCGGTTGCTCCGATCCAGGGCCTCGGTTAGAACAGCACTGCGGCGTTCAACCTCCACCCGCGCCGCTTCGTACTCCCGCAGGCGACTCGCACAGGCTTCCAGCGTGAAGGGGTCCGCCAGCCGGATGCGCAGGCGCTCCGCCAGCGCGGGCCACTCCGCCTCGGGCAGCGGCTCTCGAAGGGACCGCTCGATCTCCGCCGCCATCTCGGATGCGAGTTGCAGCGTGAGCGACCCCCGCTGGCGGGTGTCATACGCGGCCAGGATCGAACGCCGATCCGGCGCCGCGCCTCGAACTTCGGCCGGAATGCGCTCCAGTAGTTCAGCAGCCCGGCTCGGGCCGAGTCGGGGCGCGCCGAATATGAACACCGCCACGGCCGCCGCCGCCACGGCCGCCACTGCGATCCACTGCCAGCCGGCCGCCCCCGCAAACGCCACCAGCACCGCGCCGCCTCCTGCGATTCCCACCAGCAGCAGCGGTCTCCGATCGATCCCGGGCGACGGCGTTTCGCACTCCAGCCACGCTTTCAGCGCATCGAGGAGTTCCGCGGACGGCGGCTCTCCGGCGGGGTGGCGGATGCGCCACTCGGCGAGGAGCCGTTCCGCAGCATCCCGCTTTCGCTGTGCCGCTTCCCGCGCATCCTCGAGCCGCAGCGCCGCGGTCGCCGCCTCCACATCGGTGGCGGTGGGCGCCGGCAGGGAATCCGGATCCTCGTGGGGCAGGAGTCGAAGGATGCCCTCGCGCAGAGTCCGAGCCTTCGCGCTCGCCTCCCGCAGCCCGTCCTCCGCACGACGGACCTCCCCCATCAACTGATCCCAGCCTCGGACCTGCGCCTCCAGTTGGCCGAGTTCGGCATCCGTCATTCGCCCCGCGGTCAGGACCGATTCGTCAAGCGCCGCACCCGGGCCGAGTTGCTTCTCAGCCTCTTCGCGGGCCTTGCGGGCATCGCACAGGGCCCGATACCGCACCTGTGCACCGTCGACCGCGCCGAGATCCTGACGCTCCAGTCCCGGATGGTCTTCGAGCAGCTCCTCTCGCGCCTTCCCGGTCTCCTCCAGCCGCCGCACCAACTCTCGATAGGCCCGGATCGACTGGAGGCGTTTCAATTCCTCTCCGGCGGCCTTCGCCTCCAGGGTGCGGCGCTCCAGATCCGGCAGTCGGGCCTCCTCCAACACCAGGCGGTCGGCACGGGCCCGCTGACTCTTGAGCTCACGGTCCAACGCATCAAACTCAGAGACAGGTGTTGAAAGCCGCGGCGGCGTACCGGGATCGGTCGAAACGCCTTCCCCGATCACTCGCGCCAGCAGCTCGCGCTCCCCCTTCCCGAACCCCTCCACGAGCGAGAGCAGGTCGAGCGAGTACTGCCTGGGATTCCCGGGGAAACCGGGGTATTCCCGATCCTTCTTCCGAACCTGCCGAGGCGTCGGGCCGCTTCCGTCGTCCACGTGACCCGCGATGATGACGTCCGGCGGCGCATCGCCGGGGTTCAGCAGCAATCCGAGCGCTCGCGCCAGCGTACTCTTTCCCGCGGCGTTCGGCGCATAAACCACGTTGAGCCCGTCGCCGAGCTCGGTGAGCGCGAGTTCCCCGCGAACAAACCCATGAAGCCCGTCCGGCGTGAGCGAGCGGACCACGACGCGGCTCAAGCGCTCCTCCGCGCTTCCAGCACCTGCCGCCGAAGCGACGTCAGTTCCGTGCGAGCCGCCTCGATCACCATCTCTCGCAGTTGCTCCGGCGAGGGCTTCCGCGGCGCGTCCTCCCCGGTTCGAGGGAATCGTCCCAGGCTGCGGTCCCACGTCCGCTCCATCTCTCGGACTCCGTCGTCGACGAGCTGCATCACGCGAGTACGCCACTCGGGGAGAATGCGATCATCCGGCGGATCGGAGTTGAGGTTGTTCAGCGCCACCAGAAGCTGGGCCGACTCCGCCGCCACGTCTCTGCCGTTCACATCCGTCCAGGGCTCATCCCGAAGCAATCGTCGGTAGCTCAGTCGCGTCCAGGCATGGCGGCCGGTGAGATCGGTCACGCCCACCACTTCCTGGCGCGGTTCGGCGGCGTAACCCTCCAGGCGGACGCGAAGCTGCACGCTCTCCAGATGCTCGATCAGAACTCCGTCCACGCGGCTGAACTCCTGGAAGAGTCCGTCAACCCGCCGATCCAGATCCTCGCCCTCCGACGGAACCCCCTCTTCCAGCGTGAGTACGCACTCTTCGAAGCGGACCGTGGAGATCGGGTGGACTTCAGAGAAACGGGCCGCGCCGTCCTCCAGCGTGAGGATCCTCGCACCGTGCGCACCCCGCTCGCCCGGCCCGAAGTCGAGCGCCTGCGGCGAGCCGGGATAGAGGGCCGTGGGGGTGATCTGCCGGCCGACATGGATGTGACCCAGCACCCAGGCATCCGCCCGACCATCCAGCTCGCCGGCGGAGAGCGGATGGTACGCGGACCCCACCACGCCGACATCCCCGTGTACGAGGGCAACCCGATATCCATCATCGAGTCTCGACGGCATGTGCGGCAGCGCACTTTCCGATTGAGTCATGCGTTCGAACGACCAGCCGCAGAGGTGGAGTGGTCCGGAACCAGTCTCAAGCAGCCCGGTTTGCCACCGCCCGCCCGCTCCGAGCAGCAGTACGCCGCTCTCCGAGGCGGCGGCACAGAAGCGGGGAAGCGCATCCCAATCATGGTTACCCGCCACCGCGGCGACGGGGATTCTCATCGCAGTGAGATCGCGGAGCCCCTGGCTAAATGCCGTTCGGGCAGCGTAGTACGAGCCGGCGCTGTCGAAGATGTCTCCGCCGAGCAACACCCCGTCCACGCGCTCCCGGATCGCCAGATCCACAATGCGCCGCCACGCCCCGGTCGTGGAGCGATCCACCGAGTCCGGGCCGTTTAGCCAGAGGCTCTGGCGACCAAGGTGCAGATCACTGGCGCAGAGAAGTCGCATCCCAGCCCGTACTCTCCTGCCGCGGCGATCGAGCGCGGGCGATCAGGGGAGCGCCTTCTTGATGGCGCTCACGACTTCCGCAGCCAGTGCCTGAGAACCGGCATCCGTGAAGTGGACATTCATCGGTCGCTGGATCTCCGACAGGCGGGGAAGGGCGAAGGCGTAGAGGTCGTTCACTATCACGCCGCGCTCCTTCATCACTCGAGCCGCGACTGCATTGTAGCGGACGACATCCTCGGGATCCCGATGTGGATTCAACTTCGCTGCGGGCACGGGCGTGGTGGCCGCATAGATCAGCCGGGCGCCGGTCTTCTTCAATCGATCGGTGATGGCAGTGAGCTGAGTCTCATACTTGGGAAGTTCCGCCTGGCGGGGATCCTCGGGGTTCCGCGATGCCGCGCCGGTGGCCGCATTCACCCGCTTCAGATCGTGCAGCCCGAAGTTGAAGTGGATCACATCCCACTTGCCGTTCCCGAGCGCCAGCCACTTGTCCAACTGGGCCACGCCGTGAGTGGTGCCGGAGCAGGTCTCCGCAGGCCGGATCACCTCGGCGACATCTTTCAGGCCGGCCTTCACGAACGGGGTATAGCCGATGGAGATGGAGTCGCCCAGGATGAGCACTCGCGGCAGCTCCGCGGCGCGAGAAGCGGAACTACCGGCCGTTGCTGCGGCCAGCAGCAGTGCGCCCAGCATCAAAACGAACGACTTCATCGGAGTTCACCATCCAATCCACCAGACTACTCAGGCCCGTTCGTCCCATTCCGAGACGCATCCTCCCCCCTCGTGACCCCTGAACTCCTGGATTGCAGGGTAGTGGTCACAGACTGACGATCCACCACCGGGTGCACCGGACGAGACCGCGTGTTGAAACACGCGGCCCGCTCTATTCACCGGGCCACCCCACCTGATGACCCTCTAGGGCGGCAGAATCCCCGGAGGGATTTCCGGTCGAAGGTAGTGCGGACCGGATAGCGACGGCTCAGGGGGAATCCGCATCGAGAGAGCGTCGGTGGCTTCGATCATCGCCGTCTGGATGGGGTAGCGGCCGCGAGGAGGCGTGCGAGGATCGTACGTTGCGTCCGTCCAGGCGCGGCAGTCGGCGTGGGCTCGGAAACGGAGCAGGCGGTTCTGGGTGGTGTCGATCTCCAGTTCTCCCGCCAGTGAACCTTCATGGCCGCGATCGTTCCACTGCGGCGGGTGAGAGTCGCGCTTGGAGAAGCTGCCGGCCAGTGCGATCGTCTGGCGAGTCCCGTTGGTCCGGGTGAGGCGCCCCGTCAGACCGGGACCCCTCAGGGCGCCGGTCTGGTAGGCCCACACCTGTCCCCGAACGTTGTCGACGATGTGGAACACGAGCAGCCGCGTCACAAGCGTACGGGGCAGCGGAAACTCTCCGGCGGAGCCGGCAGCGCGGCGGCCGATCTCGCGAATCTCCTCGGGCATGATCCACATGAAGTCCCGGCCGGGCAGCGAGTTCCAGTCCCCTCCGTCCGCCGGCAGCGGCCGGATGCGGGTGAAGAGCTTTACGACAGCCGCGCCCGCGGGTGGCGTGGTCGGCGCCGTGAACTCAAGCGCCTGGGTGGGCGCGAAGCCACCATTCGACTGTCGGAAGAGCTGCAGCCCGAGGGCGAAGAACTGGGTCAACCTTGGGGGATAGTTGTCCCACGCCAGGCCCGCGCCCCTGCTGGAGAGGATGTAGTAGCCCTGGGTGCTGCCGCCCTGCCAGCGGGGATTCGCCTCGCGCACCACGCGGAGCCAGGAATCGCGGAACGGTCCGGCAAGCAGTCGCTCGTGGGTGAGCGCAACCGGAACATAATCTCGCTGAAGTCGCTGTACAATGCCGGGCTCGGAGAGGGCGACCCGCCCTCTTACGGCGTTGTTTCAGCCACACCCCAGCGGATTGCCGTTCATCACCCAGGCCATGATCGGACGCCCCGAGCGGGTCGCCTCCCCAATCGCCTCTGAGAGCGACAGCTTCCAGGGGATGCTCAGCCACCGCTCTTCCTCCGGGGTGGGCAGCAGCGCATTCAGCTTGCTCTCCCACCCCGAAGCAACCACCTGGGCCGCGCCGTTCCGGCTGCCACCCGCAGTGAGCGCCAACGTCCCGCAGATCAACTCTCGACGCCGCATTTCGCCACCCGCTCTTCGATCTCTGATCGAGTCGCCCCCACACCGCTTCCCAGAAGAGTCATCGGCAGCGAGCCGTTCTCGTCCGAGGGCGGCGGCGTGTGAATGTCGTCACTCAGCCGCCTATCGCTATCGGGCGCTGTACCGAGCCACCGCAAAGTCGTTGTTGCCCTCAAAGAACGTCTCCCCCGCCGCCACGATCTTCTTATCCTTCTGCAGGGCGACGGCATGGGCTCGGTCCCCGTTTTGGAACTGCGTCGACGCAACCCCGCCCGAACCGAACGCAGTGTCCGAGGCGCCGTTTGAGAGTATCCGCGCCACCAGAAACCGGGGGACTCCCCCCACTTCGGCGTGACCGGCCACCACGATCTTCCCATCCGACTGGAGCGCCACCCCCTCAGCCGCGGACGAATCGCCCGAGTGGAGCGACGTGGAGCCATCACCGGCGAAGGTGGGGTCGGGCGCCCCGTTTGACATACGCCGCGCCACCGCTACGTCGGAGACACCGGCCAGCGTGGTCCGGCCGGCCAGCACCATGCGCCCGTCCGACTGCACAGCGATAGCGGCCGCGTCATCGTCGGGGCCGAAGTCCACCCGCACCAGCCCCTGACTTCCGAAGCCGGCATCGCGCGCGCCGTTTGTCTGGAGACGGAGAAGCGCAAAGTCGAAGTCATCCGCCCCGGTGCTGCCCGCGAGCAGGAGTTTGCCATCCTTCTGGAGGGCCATCGAGCGACAGATGTCCGTGCCCGCCAGGTTGTAAACGGCTTTGCCGCCCGTCCCAAAGGCGACGTCCAGCGAGCCGGTTCGCGTCAGCCGCACGGCCGCAACATCGAAATTGAACTTCGTCAAGGCGTAGCCGGCCGCCACAATCTTCCCGTCCGGCTGAACCACCACCCCCAGCGCCACATCATCGCTGCCGGAGTTCAGATCGATCTCGATCTTTCCGCCGGCGCCAAACGTCGTGTCGGGCAGGCCCGACTTCGTGTAGCGGGCTACGATGAAGTCGTGGTTTCCGGGATGGCTGATTTCGCCGGCTACTACCAGCTTGCCGTCCTTCTGCACGGCGGCGGCAAACGCCGTACTGTCATCGCCAAAGTCCGTGACGACACGGCCCCCGACGCCGAAGCCCGTGTCGAGTTTTCCCGTTGATAGCAGGCGAGCGACCGCGAAATTCGAGGCCTCGAACGGCCGGACGGAGTCGGAAGACCCGACCACCACGATCCTGCCGTTCGACTGCGCCACAACCGCCCGTGCGATGTCCAGCGCCCCATCGAATTCGGTGATTACGCGCCCCCCGGTCCCGAAGCGCGTGTCGAGGATCCCGGCGGCAGCCCTCCCCTCTCGAAGGGTCATCCCCGCCGCAGCGAGACCCGTCGCCAGGCAGAGAGTAGCTGAAAAAGCTCGCAGTGAAACGCTGCGGCGCCGCAAGTCGATGCCCATCAGAACAAACCTCGAGCCGGTCATCATCGAGCCGGCGTTAAGAACTCCCTGCGGCAGCGACAAACCCAGACGCAGGTGGACGGTGGCAAGCACCGACGGGCCGGAGAAGCCGGACGATCGCACACGCATCTACCCAGAGTATGAGTGGCGGGAAGGCGAATCGTCCGAAACGACGATCCCATTCCAGATGTAACCGAGTCGATGGAGCGGCCCGTCAAACAGAATGGACGACAAGAAGTCCAGAGATTACTCGCTGGCCCTTTCATGGGGCGGAGACAACCGGAATGAAACGTTGGATTGTGGCCCTGTGGGGTGTCGCGACTCTGGTGGGCGCCCGACCCGCCGGCGCCCAGGCTGTGGCCGCCACTTCGGTGTCTTCCCTGCCGGTGAAGGAAGTGACGGTCTTCAAAGATGGACACGCGTTCGTTCTCCACCAGGGGAGATCCTCCGTGGCGCCCAATGGAAACGTCATCCTGGATCAACTCCCGAGCCCGGTGATGGGAACCTTCTGGCCCTTCTCGCTCGAGCCCACCGGCAAGCTGAATTCCGTCGTGGCGGGCGCAGTCACGCTTCGCCGCAACCGCTCCGCGATCTCGCTCCGGGAACTCATCAAAGCCAACGTGGGTCGGCGGGTCCTGGTCAACGAAGTGACGGGACCGCCGTACCCCGCCACGCTCCGGGGCATTCCCGCCGACTCAGTCACACCGGAGGTCCGGCGAGCCGGAAACTCGGATGTGGTGCTGCTGGAAACGGACAAAGGCACTCGCCTCGTGCCGCTGGAGCGAATTCGCGACCTGACCGTGAAGAGCGATCTGGGCCGCACGGTGAGCCAGACGGAACAGCGGCCGCTGCTCACCATGAAGCTGGACTGGGGGAGCGCGCCCCGCCCCAGAACGGCGGAAGTGGGGATGCTTTACCTGCAGAAGGGACTTCGCTGGATCCCCAGCTATCGAGTCTCGCTCGATGGAGTCGGCAAGGCGACCGTCAAGCTTCAGGCCACGCTCGTCAACGAGCTGGCCGACCTGAAGAGCGTCACCGTAAACCTGGTGATCGGCGCGCCCAGCTTTGCGCTGAAGGATCAACTGGATCCCATCGCTCTCCAGCAAACGGCGGCCCAGCTCTCTCCCTTCTTTCGCACCGACTCGGCGAGCCGCTTCGGATTCAGCAACGGGATGATGTCTCAAGTCGCCGGCGGCATGGGAGGCGCCTTGGGCGGCGTCCCGGGAAACGCTCCAGAGGAGCGGGTGGAGGTGGATGCAGGAAATGCCACCGAGGATCTGTTCGTCTTCGCTGTGCGAAACGTCAGCTTGAAGAAAGGCGAACGGATGGTGCTTCCGGTTGCGGAGTACTCGCTGCCCTACAAGAGCGTCTACGCCCTGGACATTCCGTTCGGGCCGCCCCTCGAACTCAATTCCCCCGGCAGTCCCACCCCAACTACCGATCTCACGCGTGCCCTCGCCGCGCCGAAAGTGGTCCACCGCATCCGGCTGACCAACACCGGACCCCATCCGCTCACCACCGCGCCTGCCCTGCTCCTCCGTGCGGAGGCGGGACGCTCCGAACAGCTCCTGGCGCAGGCGATGATGACCTATGCGGCCCCGGGCGCCCCGGTCGATCTCACCGTCACTCAGGCCCTCGACATCCGGGTGGCGCGAAGCGAACGAGAGACCAGCCGCACGCCGCTCCCGGAGAAGTATCGTGATGAGACCCTCTCTCGCGTGGAGCTCGCCGGCGAGCTCACACTGACCAGTCTGCGGCGAGAGCCGGTGGAGGTGGTGGTCACCCGAACCGTCCTCGGCCACGTGCTGCCGCTGGAGGGAGACGGAAAGGCGGAGATGCTCAACGCGCTGGATGGCGGATCGGCGAACTTCTCGCTTCCCGATTGGTGGTACGGCTTTCCCTGGCCCTGGTGGTGGCGCCACCAGAACGGCATCGGGCAGTTCTCGTGGACGGTTCGGCTGAACCCGGGGGACTCCCGAACGCTCAAGTACCAATGGTACTACATGGTCCCCTGACTTCGGCCGGGGAACTGATCACAATCCACGGGTGACGAGGGAGCCGCTCTCTCGTCACCGTCACCGAACGGCTCTGGGGCTCAGAGTCTCAGCGTCCCGATCCCGGCGGTGTCCACTTCGGATCCCGGGGCTGGGCCACGGTGAGCGGGGCGTCGTCGCCATAGTGCTCCTGGAGTCTGCGGAGATCGACGGTCAGGCGCTCCAGGTGCGGCTTCGCGGTCGAGTCGGCGGACAGGTCGCGGAGTTCATCGGGATCGGTCTCCAGATCGAAAAGCTGTGTCTTGTTCACCTGGGGGTAGCGAATGAGCTTCCATCGAGCGTCCCGGACGGCCCGCTGCACGTCGCGGTAGGCGAGGAAGATCCGGTCCCGAACCGCGGGCGCCGTGCCGCGAATCACGGGGGCGAGGCTCTTGCCGTCGATCAACTCCGGACCGATCACGTTCGTCAGATCGCACAGGGTCGGATAGATGTCCAGCAGATACGCCAGCGCGGGAGAGCCGCCGGAACGAATGCCCGGGCCGGCGAAAACCAGGGGTGGCTTCATCCCCGCCTCGTAGAGGTTCTGCTTACCCATCAGACCGTGACTCCCGAGCGCCAGACCGTGGTCGGAAGAGTAGACGACGATGGTGTTCTGCTCCTCTCCCCGCTCGCCCAGGGCAGCAAGGACACGTCCGATGTGGCCGTCGAGCGCAGTCATCACGGCGTAGTAGTCTCGGAGATGCCTGCGGATCTCGGACTCGGTTCGGGGCCAGGGCGCAAGCTGTTCGTCGCGTACGGTCATCTCGCCATTGTCGAAGGGATGCTGCGGCAGGTAATTTCGGGGCAGCGGGATCCGGCTTTCGTCGTACTGCTGGAGGTACTTCGGCGCTGCGGCCTTCGGGTCGTGCGGGTTGGCGAAGGCGAGGTACATGCAGAAGGGACGGTCTTGCCGGCGCGTCTTCAGGAACTCCACTGCAGCGTCCGCGATCTCCTGGCCGGGCTCCCCACTCAGCCGCTCGGCCTGATCGTTCTGCAAGTAGCGGTTGTGCTCAAACTGCGCCTGGATCAGGGTCGCGCTGTTGCCTCGCTTGCCGTGGTGGTACGTCTCATATCCCGCGCTCCGAAACGTGTTCGGTAGGTTCGCGCCCTCCCCCGGAGCCAGCGGACCATTCCACCGAAAGTACGCCCGCCCGCTGAGCAGCATGTTTCGGCTCGGGGTGCAGACAGCGCCCATGTTGGCGCCGAGGCAATAGGCGTTCCGAAACACGAAGCCGCGCCGGACCAGCGTGTCGAGGTTGGGGGTCTTAACCGCTGGATTGCCCAGGGCGCCCAACGCGTCGGCCCGCTGATCGTCGGTGAACAGGAAGAGCACATTGGGACGACGGCCCTGTGCCGTGCCTGGCCGCGACGCCATCGCCGCCAGGAGTGCGGCGGCGCATACGAGAGATCCAAGTAAGCGCTTCATAACACTTCCCTCTTATTGGACGGGCTCGTGGCCACCAGGATGGCGGTCAGCACGGCGACGGTAAGGAGTGTGCCGAATAAACCCGCCTGGATCGGCGCCGGCAGATAGTCGAGCTCCACCTGATGACGCCCGGCGGAGAGCGGCAGCGCCAGCAGCATATGGTCTGCCGTTCCCGGCTGAACGATCCGGCCATCCACCCGGGCCCGCCAGCCCGGCTCGAACTGTTCGCAAACGACGAGGAGGCCCGGTTCCGGGTTCTCGCCATCCAACCGGATCCGATTGCCGTTCACCCGCCGAGCGGTGTAGGCGATCGGGTCGAAGGAGCTCTGAAACCGGGACCAGCCCGGCCAGGAGCTCATCGCCAGGGAGGGGAAGCGCGTCGGACGGCCCAGTTCGGTGAGGAGCTGCGCATCGGTGGAGAACCAGTCGGTTCGACCGTGGACCCGGGCGTACGGCAGCGCGCCGTCGTCTACCTGGAGTGCGCTCCCCGCCAGCGGACGCAGCCCGGGAAAGAGTTCCTTCGAGCCCGTGAGGTAGGTGCGAACTCCCGCCGATCGCAGGTTCGGCGCGCCGGGATTGGACCACGGGTGGTCCGGCCCGGCCGCCTGTTGAAGCGCCGCCTCCCACTCCCGATACCGACGCGTCACGAAGGAGTCGCTCCCCAGAATGTCTCCCGATCGATAGACGGAGAGCAGGTTCGAAGGCATCCGTTCCGAGAGGTTCAGCGCTTTGCCGAGAGATCCGATCGAGACGGTTCGGCTCGGAACCGTGTCCGCCTTCAAGATGTCGATCTCGTTCGTGGTGGCGCGGGCCAGCGCCGGATCCGCCGCCGGGTTGAAACCGAACCCAAAAGCCATCAAGTCGAGCGCCGCCACAAGTGCAACGCCAACCGCCGCATGGCCGGGCGCCAATGCCCTGCGATCCGGTCTGGGCAGCGTGAGAAACAGGAGCACCAGCGGCGAGGCCAGCCACGCCACTGCCCGAACGGCATCCTGCGCCGCCAGATCCCCGGGCGTCGGGCGATGATACATCAACATCACCGAGGTCACGTCTCGCGGCGCGGCCCCGGCGCCCACGACCAGACCCACGCCGATCACCGCCACCAGACCCAGAACCGCGGGAATAAGCACCTTCAACCCCCGCCTTCGATCCTCCACCCGGTCGGTTTCAACCCACCTCAGCCCCGCAGCCGCAAGGAGCGCCAGTCCCCATCCGGCAAGGCAGATGATCCGAGAGACCGCCGTGAACTGCCCGAACCCGGGGACCGCCCACCAGAGCGGCCAGTAGAAAACCGTCGCGCCGGCCCACAGCGTTGCCAGCACCGTGAGCGCCGCGCCATAGCGGGCGACGTCCCGCCGTCCCACCTCGGCCGGATCCGATCCTCCCGCAGCCTTTCGAGAGAAACCGGTGACCAGCCCACCCACCGCCAGCAGCAACACCACCACACCCGGATAGAAACTCCGCTCCACGAAAGCCAGACCGGCACGGTTCCCCTTGGGCAGCCAGAACTGGTGCGCGTAGGCGATCGTACCGTCGCCGAAGAGACGCGGCAGGAGCCAGGTGAGGTAGTGCATCGGCGGCATGCCGGCGCCGTACACCTGCTTCCAGGGCAGCCGTCCCGCTCGATCGGTCCGCGGTACGAAGTCCGCCGCCGGCAGCAATTGCCCGAGGGCCAGGCCGATGCCGAGCGCGGTCGGCAGCAGCAGGCCCGTCCCGAGCGCCCTCAAAGGTCGGGGCTGACGCCACGAGCGCAGCAGTGACCACATCCCCCAGGCAATCAGCACATACGCGGAGCTCTGACCGTGCCCACCGAGCAGCGCCATGCCGAGAGCCGCACCTTCCACGGCGTGATACTTCAGCCCGTCGCGCCGTCCCCGCTCGCCCAGGTAGCAGGCCAGCGGAAGCCAGCACATTGTCCACTGAGTCACATTGGGATAGGCCAGCCACACCACCACATAGCCGTTGAGCGCGAACCCGAGCGCGCCCAGCACCGAGGCGGTGAGACTGAAACCCATTACTCTCAGGAACAGCCAGCCGCCCCAACCCGCAAGCACCAGGTGCAGATAGGCCGACCACCCCGCCTGCATCTCCGGCGGGAACAGGAGCGCCAGCAGCCAACCCAGAGGGTAGAGCACCGCACCCTGCTGCGCCGCCAGAAACGGACTGCCACCGTACACGTAGGGGTTCCAGAACGGCAGCCAGCCCTCACGGATCGCCTCGGTGAAGTACACCCGACGGGGATAGTACTGCTGCAGCGCATCCAGCAGCGGGTTTACGACCTCCGGAGCCCGCCCCCACAGTTCGCCGGCGTGGCTCCGCCACGGCTCCAGGATCGCCAGGAGTTCCAGGGGAACCAGCGATTTGCCGAGAAGGATATGGGGGAACAGCAGCAGCAGCGGGGCCGCCGCCAGCGCACAGAGCGCCCGGAGCGCCGGGCCGGAGGGTCTGGGAATTCGAGACATCACCAGATCATTCGGCATCCACCGCGCCGCGCCCTTGCGGGTTCGCGCTCAGCCGTGGAACACAACGAAACCTGGTTGAGCGGAACCACGCTCCGGCCGCGCGAGAGCCGCCGCCCGGTCTCGCAGACCCCCAACCGCCGTAGAGGAGCCGCATCGCAAGCCGATCACAGGCGCACCACACGACCGTTATGGATCGCGACCCAATTGCAGCGGCAGGTCACAATAACCGGAGGGCCGTCAAAGTTGGGGTTCCGCCCTACGGTCGTGCGGTCGGCTTCAGCAGCGGGAGAGTGAGGTGTGGAAGTTCCATCCTCGACGTGACCGAACTGACCAACTCCCTGAAGAACGGCCAGATCTGAACGACTGCGGAGGTATTCGCCAGGATCACCATGAAGGCTTCGGACACCGGAACATGGCTTTCGTATCGTAAACGGTAGACTGCCGCCAGCTTGAAACAGCTCCGTCGACCCACCTTCCCGATCACCGCTAGCTGAACCTCCAGCTCCGGCAGGGCTGGATCGGTCAGGATCACGTCCCACTCCCCAAGTGAATGCTCGAGTGTGATCGGTCCGGTATCGGACAGAACGTCACGCCGCAGATTCACCTGAAGGTCCTCAAGAAAGACACCGCGGAGCGAGATCTCCTTGAGGATCGCTTCGAACTGATCCGGAGTCACCGCGTTGCTGGCATCTCCAAGTTTCATCTCGTACCAAACTCCAACCGCAGATCAGGCAGCCAATGACCGGTTTGGCGATCGAGCGAGATGGTCTCCCGTCAGCCGCTCAGCGGGATCAGGTGAAGTGTCCTTCCAAAGCCCACCCTGCGCGCTCCGGTCGATCTGGCCGGCGTTGGCCTCGAAGCCACGGCTCCGGGCCGACAGGCCCGCCGAGGCGGCGCCTGCCCGGAGGTGCGGCGCGGGGCTCGCCGCCGTCAGCGCGAACGCAGCGGCGAGGATCGCGGGCGCGAGACCGTGTGGACGAGGCAGGGCAATCATCGAACTCAAGCCTCCGGTTCAAATCCACCGAGAGCAGCGCTGCCCGGTTCGCCGGAGGCGGGTCGGTTTCCTCAAGGGCCGCTGTCCAACCTGTCTTATGGTAGGGCGACCCCGGAGAGCGGGAGCTGCAGGAAGCCGTTGCGCGGGTCGCTGCTGGTGATCACGAGGTGTCCTTTGTGCCGCCCAGCCCGCCGCGGCGTGAAGGCGATCCTCACTCGCCGCACGGTGCGGGGCGCCAGGGTGAAGCCCCCCGCGCCGGAGATCACTTCGAATGCCCCGTTCGTCTCGCCGGTTGACGAAAACGCATCGCTGATCCTCACCTCCAGGGGGGCTGCCCCGGAGTTGCCGACCACCAGCACCCCGAAGCGTTGATCTCCCGGCCGACTTCCGCCGCCCGCTCCATCCGGCTTTACGGCGGCTCGGAAGAGCGGCATCCTTGGCGGCACCTTCAGCCTGCCCGAAATCTCTCCCGGCCGCTCCTCACGAATCTTGAAGAGATACCCATCGCGGACAGGATTCTTGAGGTCTCCACCCATACGGGCCTGAGCGGGTCGGAGCACCGGAAAGTCCGTGGATTTGGTGGCGCCTGCCACGAAGATGGAGCCGTCGGAGCCGACGGCCGGGGTCCATCCAAACGACGTGCCGACGGCTCCGCCCAGACAGGCTGCAAACCGGAACTGCCGGGCCCGGATATCGGCGATGAGTACGCTAGGCCCGAACACGGCGGGCCCCAACTGCGGCCAGAACGAAGCGCTCGATGGCAGGAGCGAGGAAAGCGCCTCGCCGGTGAGCACCACTTCGCCTTGCGGATTGAGAGCCATTCCGGCGAATCTCATTCCCGCCTCGAACTCGTACCGTTCCAGCCTCTTCCGCATAGAGGGGTCCAGCCGGGTCAGCTTCCATGGTCCTTCGTCGAAACGGAAGGGAAGGGCTCCAAGAAAGGATCCATGCAGGGTGACGACGGTGCCGTCCCGGTCCACGGCGGCGCGGACGAAATTCCGGCCCGCCAGCGCATCCGCTGCCGGAGCCGCGACCGCTTCGCCGTTTTTCGAGAGGACGCTGAGAGAGCGAGAATAGATGGGTCTTGCCGCGCGCTCGGTTGAAAAAACTGTAATGACTGCGTTGCCCTGCGGATTGAGATTGACGTCGCTGGCATAGCTACTGATGAAGTCGTGGGCACCGCTGTCGGGCCCCGGCAAGCCGACGTAGGTCGCGTAGGAGATCGACCCGCCGTCTGCATTCAAACGGAACGCGAAGCCATCGTAATCGTCCTCACTCGAATACTCCGCCCGAGCGGGATTCCGCAGCGGGATGTCGGTGGAGCGGGTCTCTCCGACCACCGTCACGCTCCCGTCGGGGTCCAGCGCGAGATCATACCCCGCGTCAAACTTACTTCCTCCGAACAGGGTGGCAGCCTCGATGCGAGAGCCATCTGCGCTCAAACGCACCACGAAGGCATCCCCGCCTCCTGT
>SXGS01276435.1_pt1 | contig 51425 bp, 44 predicted proteins | sample 3174681 | NCBI WGS metagenome assembly SXGS01 (sample SAMN11356861, study PRJNA531348) | freshwater metagenome | isolation source: freshwater sample F1-80 | place: China: Fuxian Lake, Yuxi | collected 2017-12-25
CGATTGAAGCCGCCGCATCCATCTCCACCACCGAACACTCGACGACTTCTGGCACGAGCAATCTCTGACTCTCAAGGTTGCCCTGCGAAAGTCGGTCGAAAATCAACTCAAACATGTACCGTTCATGGAGGGCGTGCTGATCGATGATGAGAATCCCGTCGGCGTCCTCCGTCACGATGTAGTTCTCGTGGAATTGCGCGAGGGAAGCTCGCGCGGACTCGGCTGACTCCACGCTGGCAGGCGACTCACGATTTGGAACGCGTGCGCCGCCGTCCTGCGCCTGGGCGTGCGCGAGTGCTGCCAATTCCACGAAGCTCGCGCTCTTCCCCGACCCAAACAATCGCCCTTCACCCTGAAAACTCGCGTCTTTCGCCCCATGCGGCGTCGACGAGTCTTGCTTCGGTAACTCGAAAAACGGGACGAGATTGGCGGCGCGAAGCGCCCGTTCAATCGCGCGCCGAACGCTCTGATGCACCACTTGGGGAGTTCGGAAGCGCACCTCGGATTTCGCAGGATGCACATTCACATCGACCTCCCGCGGATCCATCTCAAGGAAGAGGGCAACCGAAGGCGATCGCGCGGGATCGAGCAATCCCCGATACGCCTCCTTCACGGCGTGCAGAAGCAATCGATCCATGATCGGTCGACCGTTGAGATGGATGCGCACGGCCTTCGCGGTCGGTCTCGCGATGGCTGGTTTCCCCGCGAATCCATGCACAATCAGCCCACCGCTTTCCGGCGCGCTCCACTCGAATTCAAGAAGTTCCGGCTCGAGCTCTTTTCCCAAGACATCGAGCATGCGGCGCTTTGGCTCGTCGGTCGGAAGCAGTGCGAGCAGGCGACGACCATTCGAAGTCAGCGTGAACGCAACCGACGGATGCCCGACTGCAATCGCCTCCACGACTTCGGTAATGCGCGCGGTCTCCGCCGAATCGGCGCGCAGAAACTTGCGTCGCGCGGGGACATTGAAGAAGAGCGTGCGCACCTCCACGCAAGTTCCAACACGCATGGACACCGGGTGAAGCGCCCCGATCTCTCCGCCGTCGCAGCTCACTTCTGATCCCGCGTCGACATCGCGAGTCCTCGACCGCAGCGTCATGCGCGAGACGGAAGCGATCGAGGCTATCGCCTCGCCGCGAAAACCCAGCGTTGCGATCGATGCGAGATCCTCGCTCGTCGAAATCTTGCTCGTCGCGTGCGCTGCGAGTGCGAGGAGCAGCTCATCCTTCGGAATACCGCAGCCATCGTCGATGATGCGCACAAGCGCGCTTCCGCCCTCTTCAATCTCGATCTGAATCGACGATGCGCCTGCATCGAGTGCGTTTTCGACGAGTTCCTTCACCACGCTCGCGGGTCGCTCCACGACCTCGCCCGCGGCGATTTGGTTGATGAGATGCGGGCTGAGTGCGCGAATAGGCATAACGGCTTCTCACTCAGCGACGAACGATGGGGAATGGCCGTCCGCGCCCGAATGCGCGATGCGTGAGTTTGAGAATGACCGCCGCTTGATCCCGCTTGTACTGCGCCCGATCAATCGCTGTGCACCATCGCGTGACGAGTGCGAGATCTAAGCTCGTCGCCGCGGCGATGTGCTCGGGAGACTGTTCGCGCTCGATGACGCCCTCGATGATTGCATCGAGATCGACATAGGCGGGGAGCGTGTCTTGATCGGTTTGTTCAGGACGAAGTTCTGCGCTAGGCGGTTTCTCGATGGATCGGGCGGGAATCGGCGGCGCGCTGAATCCACACTCCTGCCAGTTTGCGTTCATCCAGCGAGCCAGTGCATAGACGCGAGTTTTCAACAAATCGCCCAACGGAGCAAGCGCGCCGCACATATCGCCGTACAGCGTCGCGTAGCCGGTCGCGAGTTCGCTCTTGTTCCCCGTGGTTAGGACAAGCGAACCAGTCGCATTCGAATGCGCCATGAGGAGCACCCCTCGCACGCGCGATTGCAGGTTCTCATCGACGATCGAAGGAATGGCAGAAAGCGCAGGCGCGAGCGCAGCGCGGAGCGACTCGTGCGCATCGTGGATGGGAAGCCGGAGCGCGGAGTCAAGGCCGAGCGCTTTCGCGCTCGCGCGCGCATCCTCTAAGGAATGCGCGGAGGAGTAACGCGAAGGGAGGAGCAACGCGTCGACTTGTGCGCCGCCAAGTGCGTGGGCGGCAAGCGCCGCCACGAGGGCGCTGTCGATGCCGCCGGAGAGTCCAAGCACCGCGCGCGTGTGACCGGTCTTGCGAAAATATCCCTCAATCCCCGTTGAAATCGCGGAGAACACTTCTGACTCCCAACACCGATCGCGTGGCGGCACGCGCGTGGCGTTTGAGAGATCAATCGTGTGTTCGGCACGGGCGGTGGACCATTGCTCGTCAAGGAGGAACAAGCCGTCGCTGCGCACGATGCGCGCATGTCCGTCAAAGACGAGGTCGTCATGCGCGCCAGCTTGATTCACGCTGACGACCGTGACGCCGCGCCGCGCCGCCGCGTCGAGGATCTTGCGATGCGCGGCGTCTTTCCCGAGCGCAAATGGGCTGGCGCTTGGGACGACAAGCACGGTTGCGCCGAGCGCGATGCTCTCCCCCACTGCATCGACGCCATACTGGCAGTGCGCAAGTGCATCTTCGGCGCGCCAGAGATCTTCACAGATGAGCACACCGACCTTTGTCCCTGCGCAGTCGAGCACGCACGGACTGCGGCCTGGAACGAAATATCGTTCTTCGGCGAACACATCGTATTCGGGCAGCAGCCTCTTGTGATAAATCGCCTGCACGCGCCCGCCGTGAAGCACGGCCACCGCATTCGCGCAACCGCGTGTCGCACTCGTAAGCAGCGCAGGAAAACCAACGAGCGCGGTCACGCGCAGGGCGGCCTGTGCCACCGTCGCGATCGCCTCGTGGCAGGCATGGGCAAATCCCTCACGAAACAAGAGGTCACGAGGCGGATACCCAGCGATCGCAAGTTCGCCAAAGACAATCAAGTCGATTCCATCCCGATCCGCACGCGCGACCGCTTCGGCAATGCGCGCAGCGTTGCCGCTGACATCACCCACGATGGGGTCAAATTGCACGGTTCGAATCTTCACGAGGGAGTGCAAGAATACGACAAACGCCTCCGCGGGGCGGAGGCGCTGGTCGTCTTCTTTCTTCGCTCAATTCCGCTGCGTTTACCCGACGAACGCGTGTGCGTGTTCGATCGCATCGACCACCTGGCGCACCGTAAACGGCTTGCGCAGAATGCAATCAAAGCCCTTGCCGTTCATCGTGGTGACTTGCCCGTCCGTGAGTTTTCCCGTGACGCCGATGACTCGGGTCATCTGGAGATCATCGGAGTGGCGCACGAAACTCATGAGTGCTCCGCTCTCGACTTCCGGAAGATGGAGGTCCACCAACAACACATGCGGCCGGAAGCGTTCAAGTTCGCACCCAGCCGCAAAGGAACTCATCGCACACCGCACTTCGAAGCGCGTTTGCTCCGAGAGCACCTTGCGCAACATGTCCGAGGCGCTCGCATCACCATCGAGGACAAGCACGCGCGGATTACCGCTCATGAGTCCGTCCATAGGAATGTTGTGCTTCTTCATGAACGCGAGCAGATTGGTGACGGGGATTCGGCGATCCTTCGAGCCCGGAATCCGGTAGCCACGAAGTTGACCGGAATCGAACCACTTGCTCACCGTGCGACTCGCGACATTACAGACCTTCGCAACCTCGCCGGTCGTCAATACATCCTTGTCAGTGAAACTACATTGATCCTTCATAGCAACTCCAGCCTCCTTGCCGAGTGCAGCCCTACCAGCTGCTTCCTTGCATGTCTCGACGCAAGGGAATCGGGCAGAAGCGAGGTTGGATTGATCCGAAGGTGCGTTTCCTGCGTGAAAGGAGGCTGATTCCGCCTGCACAGTCTGCGCCGCGGCACAAATCTCGTCGTTATCGGGTGCGAAGCGCTAGCCGCGACTCAGGAAAGAACCCCAACTGCGCGGCGCGCAGCCTGAACCCGCTCAAGGATCGTGATTCTTCGTTCGACGAGCAGTCGATTCAACTCTTCCCCATGCGCGGCATCGCGCACCTCAACCACGCATTGCACTTCTACGCGCGACACATCCGGTCCACCAAAGATCCGTTCGTGTCGAATGTCGAGCACGCTCGCGCCGGCGTCTGCAATCGCGCGCGTCAACTCCGCGAGTCCGCCGGGTCGATCGCTAATCACCGCTGCGAAGTGCACCAGCCGCCCATCGACTGCGAGCGCGTGATCAATGACGCGACTCAGTACGAGCGGGTCAATGTTGCCGCCGCCGAGGATCAGCACCACCCGCTTGCCAACGAGGTGCTGCAATTGATTCGTCAAGAATGCCGCGAGCGGCGCGGCGCCCGCACCTTCGACCACACTGCGCGTATGTTCCACGAGGCGCAGAATCGCCAGTGAGATCGCCTGTTCATCGACGGTGACCAAGCGGTCCACGAGTGGGCGCGCAATCGAGAATGCACGCGCGCCAACTTCAGGGACGGCCAAGCCGTCCGCAAGCGTTGTATCCGCTTGAACGCGGACGGGCTTCTGTTGACCAGCGGCAGCGAGGAACGATGCGCACCGCGCTGGTTCCACTCCGATGATCTCGACGCTGTCTCGCGCGTCCTTCGCGACAAGCGCGACGCCCGCGAGCAGTCCGCCACCACCCACCGGAACGACGATCGCATCAGCATCAGGGACATCCTCAAGCACTTCGAGTGCCACAGTCCCTGCTCCGGCAATGATCGCCGCGTCATTGAAGCCGTGGATGTAGGTCATCCCGTGCGACTCCACGAATGCGTCTGCCCTAACTTTCGCCTCCGCGATATTCGCGCCCTCAAGCAGCACGCGCGCACCGATCTCTCGGCAGCGCGCTTGCTTCACGAGTGGCGCGGTCACTGGCATCACCACCGTGACCGGGATCCCGAGGTCGCGACCGTGCCACGCGAGCGCGAGTGCGTGGTTTCCCGCGCTTGCTGCGACGACTCCATGCGCGTGATCCGCAACCGGAATCTGAAGCAGCGCATTCCGTGCGCCTCGTTCCTTGAAGCTCCCAGTGGTTTGCAGGTGCTCGTTCTTGGTCCAAATCTCTGCGCCGGTCAGTCGACTCAGGGCGGGAGAGTAAGTACACCCCGTTCGAATCACGCCTCCCGCGATGCGCTTCGCCGCGAGGCGAACATCATGGGGTGTGACATCGACGCACGAGGTCGTCACGGCGCATCCTTCTTGAGGAACCTCTCGACATAGTGAATGTCGAACGATGCGTCGCGGAACTCTGGATGCTCAACGAGTCGGCGATGCAGTGAGATTGTGGTCTTCATCGGACCGATCTTGAACTCGGCGAGCGCGACTTTCAATCGCGCGATCGCCGTGGCGCGATCTGGCCCGTGAACGATGAGTTTCCCGATCATCGAATCATAGTTACTGGGAATGCGATACCCCGCACGCGCATGCGAGTCGAGTCGAACCCCAAGCCCACCTGGCGGCGCCCACGACTCGATGAGTCCCGCCTGCGGCATGAACCCACGATCAGGATCTTCCGCATTGATTCGGCACTCAATCGCGTGGCCGCGCGCGACAACCTCCGACTGCTGCATCGACAGACGCGCACCGCTCGCAACCAAGATCTGCTCGCGAACGATGTCGACGCCCGTGATCATTTCCGTCACCGGATGTTCGACCTGCACGCGCGTGTTCACTTCGAGCATGTAGAAATTCTGCTTCGCGTCCATCAAAAACTCGACGGTCGCCGCGCCGCAATACCTCGCGCTCCGAATGAGCGCTGCGGCGCTCTCGCAGACGCGCATGCGCTTCTCAGGATCCACCGCGGGCGCGGGGGCTTCTTCGATCAACTTTTGATGGCGCCGCTGGCTTGAGCAATCCCGTTCAAAGAGGTGCACCGCGTTGCCATGCGAGTCCCCAATCGTTTGCACCTCAAAGTGCCTTGCATGCTCGAGGAATTTCTCGATATAGACCGCGCCATTGCCGAAGGCCGCGGCCGCTTCCTGTCGCGCCGACGCAATACCTGCGCGCAGTTCATCGTCGTTGCGCGCGATACGCATACCACGCCCACCACCACCTGCCGTCGCCTTCACGATGACCGGATACCCAATCTCATGAGCGACCTTGACGGCCTCTTCAACTTCTTCGATCGCGTCTTCGGTTCCTGGAAACACGGGCGTACCCGCTTTTCGCGCCATCTTCTTGCACGACACCTTGTCACCGAGCAATCCCATCGCTTCCGGCGAGGGACCAATGAACGCGATCTGAGAGTCGCGGCACACCTCCGCGAAGTGCGCGTTCTCGGAGAGGAATCCGTACCCCGGGTGGATCGCATCTGCGCCGCTCACTTCCGCGGCGGCAATGATTCGCTCGATGCGAAGGTAACTTTGCGCGGAGGGGCCAGGTCCGATGCAGATAGAACGATCGGCGTGTTCGAGCCAAGGCGCACCAGCATCCGCCTGGGAGTAGACGCAGACCGTCTCGATCCCTAGACACTTGGCCGCTCGGATGACTCGCAAGGCAATCTCGCCTCGGTTCGCGATGAGGATGCGTTTGAACATGGTGGGGTTCGCGATGAACTCAGAGGGGACGAATGCGGAACAATGGCTGGCCGAATTCGACCGCCTTCCCACTCTTCACGAGCACTTCCTCGATCGTGCCCGCGGTCTCCGCCTTGATCTCGTTGAAGATCTTCATGGCCTCGATCAGGCAAACGGTGGTATCCGCGGTGACGGCGCTTCCAACCGACACGAACGCAGGTTTGTCAGGACCTGGACTTAGGTAGAAGGTCCCCACCATCGGACTCTCGATGGCCGGAAGTGCCGGAGCCGCCGGAACCGCTGCCGCTGCCGCAGGCGCGGCTGCCGGAGCGGACGCCGCGGCAGGCGAGGGCGCTACGGCATGGGTTGGGGCCGTATAGACCACCGGCACCCCGCCCGCTGCGCCACGCTTGACGGTGACGGTTTCTTCCTTATCCTTGAGATCGAGCTCCGAGAGGTCGTTCTCCACCATCAATCGGACGAGTTCTTTGAGTTTTCGAATGTCAATCATGGGGTTCACTCCCCGCGTTGGGGAAAGGGCGAATGATACCGCGAAGTAAATTCGGGTCAAACCCCCACCTGTTCACGAGAGATCCCGCCATTATCGAAGCATTATCCCGCCTCGAACGCTCCTCTGGGTTCTAACCCACGGGATGCCAAGGCGCTACCGCGCGGCAGCCACCGAGGACTTCGGACATCGCCATGAACTCTCGCATCGCGACCGGAGAACGCGCTTGACGCTTGAGCCTCGCGAGATCCGACGCGGCGTGGGCGCGGAAGGCACTCTTGTGATCCGCCATCGCCTCGGCAGCGGTCCCAATCGAGTAGGCCTTCGGATCTGAGGTCGGAGCCTGGGGGATCGAGCTTGGCGCACGGGTCTGCGCTGGTATCCGCGGCGGTTGGGCCTTTGCCTTGCCTTGCGCGGTCATTGCGCCCTTCTGAGTTTGCCCCTGATGATTCCCGTGCTTGTGATGCTTCTGCACCGAAACAGGGACGCGCGGCGGCGCCTTGGCGTCGCCGGTTCGAAGCAGCGCGTCCGCTTCTGCTTTGGCCTTCGCGCGCTTGGCGATTCCCGCGAGAATCGCGTTGGCGACGAAGACGGCGAGGATCCACCAAATGCCATTCATGCGCGCATCGTAGCGAGATTCACAAGTGCGGCCGCAGCCAACGCGCATCCGAGTTGGCCTCCAGCATTTCGTGCGCGTAGACCTCGCGGAGCATCGTCGGCGAAAGCACCTCGTCCGCGCTGCCCATCGCAATCGCTCGACCACCGCGCAACGCGATCGCGTCCGATGCAACCTCTCGCGCGAGACCCGCATCGTGGAGCGACAGGATCACGCTCCCCCCCTCACTGGTAAATCCTCGCAGCGCGATCACAAGTCGCGCGACTTCCGCTGGATCAAGACTTGAGAACGGCTCATCAAGAAGTAACACACTCCCCTGTGCGCACTCGATCTGTGCGAGCGCACGGCCGACTCGCACACGCTGCTGCTCCCCACCACTGAGGCTGTGAAAACGGACGGCGCAGCGGGCGGCGAGCCCGACAGCCTCAAGGGCCGCATCCACGCGCGCCGCCGATGCCGTCTTCAACGCAGTACCGAGTGCAATCGTCTCGCGGACGCTGAAGTCTGCGGCGAGGGATGCCCGTTGCGGCACAAACGCGCGCTTCGATGCGCGCTCCACGCGAGTGGAGTCAACGACTCCCTCACTCGGTACAAGCACACCGGCGGCGAGTCGAAGCATCGTGCTCTTGCCACTTGCATTCGCTCCAACAATCGCGGTGGTGCGGCCCTTCGCAAACGCTGCATCGACCCCCGTCAGGGCAGCGGCGCATTCGGTGCGCGTCGAAAAACGCATGCTCACTCGATGAAATCTGATCAGAGGTTCCACTCGGATCCTCCCCGCCGTGATCGCGAAAGCATCCAGAGAAAGAACGGTCCACCGACGAGGGCCGTGATGATCCCCACGGGCAATCGTCCGGTTCCAAGATCAAGCGCCTGGCGGAACAGATCCGCCCCTAAGAGCACAATCACTCCGCACAATGCTGTCGCAGGAACCAGGAGCGCATGTCGGTGCGAAATGAAGAGGCGCGCCGCATGCGGCGCAACGAGCCCGACGAAACCAATGGGTCCCGCAAAGGAGACCGCCGCGGCCGCGAGCACTCCCCCGATCAAGAAAAGTGCAACGCGTGTTCGCACGAGCCTCACGCCCGCTGCCGATGCCTCATCATCATCAAGCATCAAGAGGTCGAGTACATGCGCCATGCGCCAAACCAAGAGCATGCCGACAATGGCGATGCTCCACAGCGCAAGAAGGGTTGAAAACTCCGGCAATTCTGGAATACGGCCCGCCATCCACGCCAGCAGATCTCCCCGCAATCCGCGTGGAACGATCTGCTCGAGAAGCATCGCTCCGGAACTCATCACGCCGCCAAGGACGACTCCCGCGAGCGCGAGCGCGACCGCGTCGCGACCAGACGCGCGCTTGGCAAGTATCCAGACAAGGCCAAGCGCAAGGGCCGCACCCACGAGCGCGCCGGTGAACTCACCTCCAAACGCGCGCGTCGAAAGCCCGGTAGTCGCCGCAAGGGCAAGCACGCACGCGACGCCGAAGGATGCGCCGCTTGAGACACCGAGCGTGAACGGAGACGCCAACGGATTTCGCAGCAATGCTTGCAACGCAAGGCCAGAGAGCGCAAGCAGAAGTCCAACCGCACCCGCTCCGGCAATCGACAAAGCGCGAAACTGCAGCGTCTGGGCGGTCGGAAGCGCGAGGCCGAGGACGATGTTTCCATCGGAATCGGCTTGTGGACCAACGCACAGGCGAAGGAATGCCAACAGCAGGACGACGAAGACGAGGATGCAGAATCGGAGCGTCACCGCTTGGCTCCGCGCGCTTCGAGCGCTCGATCGATCACTGGTTTCAGGGCTTCCATCGCTTGCAATGCATGCGTCGAGGGACGCAAGAGTTCGCCAGCAACCACCACGACGACGCGCCCCTCACGCGCGGCCTTGCAGGGGATTGCCTCAAGCGATCGCGTGAGCAATGCGCGATGCTCCTCGTGCTCGGCGATGCCAAGGAGAAGGTCGGCATCGAGAAGCGCAAGCGACTCATGCGAGCATTCGATCCATCCTTCGCGATCCATGGCGTTTCGGATTCCCACGAGTGGCAATAGGTCCGTGAGATAGGTCGCGCTCCCTGCAACCAGCATCGGTTCCGCATTGACGAGAACGACGGCGCGCGGCGCGCGCGCATCCACCGTCGGAATCTGCGCGAGTGCTTCCATTCGCTCCTGCACGCGCGAACCATGCAGTCCGAGCTTCCCCACCGCGCGGACAAAGGATCGCACATGCTCCATGCGATTGATAGGGAGTGCGACGAGTTCGATACCCTCTTTCGCCGCGAATGTCACGAGCGCTGGATCGATGCCACTGAGCGGTGGTTGCAGGACGAGGTGCGTGGGCCGAACAAGCAAGAGGCGTTCCGCATCGAACTCGCGAAAGTCACCGACCACAGGCAGCCCCTTCGGGACATCGGTGCACCAAGGGCTTCTCGCCACGATCTCCGCCGCAAATCCAAGGTCAACGAGCGTCGCGGTCATCGCGGGACTGAGCGAAGCAATTCGGACCTCGTCGGCCTCAGCGACCGTCGGACTCGGCGATGTTGGGACATCGCAACCGATCGTCAAGCACGCCATCGCGCACGCGAGCAACAACCGTCGCAAGAGGATGGAGGGCGTTCGACTCTGCATCAGAGGGAGAGATTGTGCAGGAAATCGTCCGGCTCGGCCCAGATCGCGCTCGGTCCGCCGCAAGTGCAATGCTTCCATTGCCGGGATGGGAGGAGTTCGGGCGCAGTCCTCTCGATCGGGGTCGCGGGTAAACTTCACGCGCATGTTTGATTGGATTCGCAAACTCTTCAGCCCTCAGGCCGTCGATGCCGATTCGGCGGACGGATCCTCCGACGAGGTTGTCTCCGGACGAGAGTCGAAGCGACGCAAGTGGCTTCAAATCCCGAAACTGCGCGATCCACGCATTGCCGAGGTGCTCGCGAACCTCGAAGAGTTGCAAGAGGAGCATAGGCGCTGCGAACTGCGCCTTGCGGAAGACATTGCACGCATCGCTGCGGGTGTCGAGGCGATGCCGCAGGTCAGGCAGCAAGTGGAGGACTTTGTCCGTACCGTGGGCGGTGCGCTTGGCAACGCTGCGGCGCGGCTTGAAGAGGCCGACGCTCGCATGGGCGACATGGAACACTCGGCCCGTACGCAAACGGAGATCATTGCCATGATGCGCACGGAACTTGATCGCCAAGGTCGTTCGCTGCGCGACATCGCCGATCAGTCAGCCGCACTCCTCTCCGCCATGGAGCGCTTCACCACGGCACGCACGAATGTCGAACGCGCAAAACAAGACCTTGTCGGAAATGGGTCACACGGTTTCTTCAACCGCGACCTCGTGGTGTACGGAGCCGCATGTGTGGCGGTGATCGCCGCGCTCCTCACGATTTTTCGCTAGCTCGCACTCAAGAGTTGCGTGCGCGCGAGCCGCTCATAGAGAGGGCACCGCGCAAGCAGCGCGTCATGCGAGCCTATATCGAGGATTCGCCCATCCTCCATGACCACGATTCGGTCCGCCCGCCGCACGGTCGACAGACGATGCGCAATCGCAATGACGGTTCTTCCGGCGCGGAAGTCTTCGATCGCTTGCGCGATTTGCGCTTCGCTTTCCGCGTCGATCTGACTCGTCGCTTCATCAAGCACCAGAATCGCCGGATCTCGCACGAGCGCGCGCGCGATCGCGAGTCGTTGCTTCTGCCCGCCTGAGAGACCAGTCCCGCCCTCTCCAATCAGGCTGTCCAAGCCCTTCGAAAGCGTGGCGACAAAGGAATTCGCATGCGCGAGTTCTAGTGCGCGATCAAGACCGCGCTGGTCGATGTCATCGGCACCAAGCATGACATTCTCTCGGATGGTGCCGCGAACAAAAACGGACTCTTGCCCAACCACCCCGATTTGTCGGCGCAAACTCTGCATGTTTCCCGCACGAATGTCCGTGCGATCGAGCAGTACCGACCCTTCGATCGGGTCGAAGAGCCGACACAAGAGCGACGCGAGTGTCGTCTTTCCGCAGCCATTGGGACCAACCAGCGCGATGAACTCCCCGTGCGCAATCGTGAGTTGGATGTCGCGCAGCGCGTCGCGCTCCGCGTCCTCGTAACGGAAACGAATCCCGTCGAATTGAATCGACCGCGCGTGCCGCGGGAGTGCGGGAAGATCCAACTCACGCCGACCTTCGACCGGCGTCGCGAAAATCTCTTGCAATCGCTGCGCGGGTGCACGCGAACTTTGAATGTCATTCAACAGTCCGGTGAGCGGGCGGAGATTCCCACCCGCCACACCGAGTGCCCCCAAGGAAAGGATGAACCGTTCAAAGGTCATGCGGCCCGCGAGGATTTCGTTCGCCGCGATGAGCGCGAGCCCGACAATCACGAAGATTGCAATCACTTCGACCACTGGCACACTGAAGGCGCGAGCAAAGCGCGCGCTGAGTTCCGCGTCGAGCAGCGCGCGACTCGCACGAGCGAAGCGGCGGAACGCGGTTGCTTCCGCGGTTGCGGTCTTGATACCACGGAGTCCTGAGATCGCCTCATGTGAGACGCGCAGGATGTCTTCCTGCTGCTCGAGGGCGAGTCGCGTCGAGCGGCGAATCCGCTTGCCAATCTTGCGCAAGATCACCGCGAGAATCGGCGCAACGACGATCGCCGCAAGCGTCAATCGCCAATCGAAGTACACCGCGGCAGCAAAGGCTGCGAGTCCCTTCGTGAGTTGGGCGAGCACCTTGCTCGTCAGCGCCGTAAAACCGCGCTCGAGTTCTGCGGTGTCGCGACTGATCCGCGAGACAATCTCCGCCGGACCGCGGCGCAACACCGGGCCGAGTGGAAGATGAATCGCGTGTTGAAATGCACGCAACCGAATCTCCGCGACCGTGACGGCACTGAGCGTCAGCGAGCACGACTGATGAATATAGTTGGCGATACCGCCGAGCACCGCGAGGGCGCAAAGTCCGCCCATGAGGAGTGCGACGCCAGAGAATCGATCCGTGGGAATCCACGCTGTCGCCGCGATCGGATCGGAAACGATCACATTCGTCCACGAATGCGCCTGCAACCACTCCCGCGCGATTGTCTGCAGGTCCGCGCCGACGCCGAGGATCAACTCGAGCACTGGTCCGATGGCGACGAGGCCGAACGCAAGTCCGCCCGCGGAGAGCACCGAAAAGACGAGGGTGCAAATGAACAACTTTCGGCGGCGTGTCATCCGCTTGGCGAAGAACCAGAATGCGTCATTTCGTCGAAACATTGCGTCATCCAATCACACGCGGCGCGGAACCATGGGCGAAGCCTAGCCTAGGAGCGTGGCTTCGCGTAATGCATCCCAGAATCTTGGCCAACTCTTCGAAACCACCGATGGTTCGGCAATGGAAACCCCTTCGCGTGCGCACCCAAGTACACCGAACGCCATCGCGAGGCGGTGATCGTTGGCGGACTGGATGACCGCCGGAGTCAATCGTCGAGGAAGAGGGTGGACGCGCGCCCAATCCGAGCCGACATCGACGGAGCCGCCAAGCGCGCGCAATCCGGCGGCGACTGTTTCGATGCGATCCGATTCCTTGACGCGAAGTGTCGAGAGCCCAGTAAACAGGCTCGGTGCGTCCCCACACGCCGCCAGCAGCATCGCCATGACTGCGGCATCAGGTGCGCTGGAATAATCGCTGTCGTGAGCGCGCAGCACAGTCCCTCGGGGAACCCGAATGAGGACTCCGGATTCCGATCCACCCTGTGCGACGACTTCCACACCACGCGCCTGAAGGTCCCGGAAGAAAAAGAGATCGGGCTGACTACTCTGCAGGTCCAAGCGAGGAATCTCGATACTTCCGCCAACGAGCGCCGCGAGCGCTCCGAAGTAGACCGCGCTCGATGCGTCGGGCTCGATGAGCACACTGTGCGCCGGAATCATCTGTGGCGCAATCGAAACGCACGAAAGCTCGCCACCCTCGTGTCGTTCCACTTGGGCATGCACGCCGACGCGGCATAACGCCTCGATCGAGAGCTCCAGATAGGACGCGCTTGTGGGATGCTCCGCGAACCGAATCGCAATTCCGTTTTCGGTACAGGGGGCGACGAGCATGAGCGCCGAAACAAACTGACTTGACGCCGTGCGGTAGACGGTGACAGCGGGCTCGGTCAGCGGACCATGGATTGCAACGGGAAGTGCGCCCGCCTTGCGGGGAAATCTCGCCTTCGCGCCGAGCGCAACGAGCAGGTCAATGCCTTCGTCGACCGGACGCTCGCGCATGCGATCGCTTCCATCGACGAGCGTTTCATCCTCGCAAAGCGCCGCGACGGCAAGCATGAATCGCGTTGGAGTCCCACCGTGGCCAAGGTCGATCGATCCCCCGCCGCGCGGGTTCCCGGTAACGCCATCCACCAACCACGCATCGTCCTTCGCTTCAAATCGTGCGCCCAGTTGCGAGAGCGCGGCACGAAGCATGTCACAGTCGTCCGACGCGAGCACGCCTCGCAGTTCGCTCGCGCCGTGGGAGAGCGCCGCGAGGACAAGGTGCCGATTGGAAAGACTCTTGGAACCCGGAATCGAAACACGCGCGGCGATCGCTCCTCCGATCGCGTGTACGCGCCGCGTTGCGTCGTCCCCTCGCGCCATTACTTCGTTTCGCGGCGAAAGACTGCCACGACATCCTCGATGGGGATTACAAAGAGCCGATTGTCGCCTTCAAAGTCAACCGGTACACAGTGCTTGGGATTGAAGAGCACGCGGTCATACTGGCGGATCGGATAGTTTTCGTCGCGTTCAATTTCCGCACTCACCGCCACGATGCGGCCGGTGAGCGTGGGAATCTCCATCTTGTCGGGCAGATGAATGCCGACCTTGGTGATTTTCTTGTCTTCGTCTTTCCGAATAAGCACGCGCTTGCCTATCGGCTCGACAACCTCAATCGTGGTTTTCGAAGTGCTGCGTTCTTGCATGGAACGGCGCATGATACGGCAGCGGTCGATCCCGCAATGAAAGAAGCGCCAACGCAAGCGCGTCGGCGCTTCGATGCGGTGCATTCCTAAATCTCTGTCAGTGATTGCCGCCGCCGAGCAAGCCCATCACGACACCAAGACCACCAAAGAGCAGACCGATCACGCAACCCAGAAGGCTCATGAGCGTCGCAATCATGCCAAGGATCCTGCCCACATTGGTGTTACTGCGACCAGCGTCATCCATCAAACCGGCGTCCATCTTCTTCAGATCGCCTCCGCCCATGACCCACGCCGCGATTCCCAGAGGCAGGCAGCACACCAATCCAATGATGCCAAAGATCAAGATCATTGTGCCGCGATGCGGCGCTTTCGTCGCAGTCGATCCATAGTTTGCCATATCGTTCTCCGGTGTCGCTCTGAGAGCGGGACAGGTATCTCCTCCAGCGGCGCACACGCGCCACTGCATAATCTAAGAAAACTCTACCGCAAGGAGGCGAGCAGCGCAATGTTCTCGAAGGAACACCTGCTCAACTCTGCACCGCGCTCTCCAACAGACGCATCGCATAGAAACAAGTCAACGGCACAAGCACGATCATCAGCGCGGTTTGCACGACATTCGCGATGCCGATCCACTGACTCCACTTCGTCAGTTGCCGACCGCTCGGATCCATCAACCCTTCGTCCATCGCTCGCAAATCTCTCGACGCCATTGGCCATGCCATGATTCCGATTGGCGCGCAGAGCACAAATCCTCCGCATGCGATGGCAAGCAACAATGAGGCGCGATGCGGGCGTAATCCCGCGTGCGCCGTTCGCGTCGACGATTCCGCCCCTATCGGCAAGTGGGATGGAGGAATCTGCGTCATTCGCGGGCACAGAGTACCATTGCTCGCATCTCATGCGCGATCAACTTGCTGCGCTTATCCGCGATGTTCCAGACTTTCCAAAGCCAGGAATTCTCTTCAAGGATGTCACTCCGCTCTTAGCCGATCCCGCGGGCCTCGCGCTCGCGGTCGAGATGATGGCGAATCCGTTTCGCGCATCCCGCATCGACATCGTGGTTGGCCCCGAGAGTCGCGGGTTCATCTTCGGGACGGCGATCGCGACCAGCCTCTCCGCAGGATTTGTTCCGGTCCGGAAGCGTGGCAAACTCCCGTTTCGCACGCGCTCGATTGAATACGCGCTTGAGTACGGAACCGACTGCCTCGAGATGCATGAGGACGCGGTGCGACCAGGATCTCGCGTGCTGATCGCCGATGATTTGCTCGCAACGGGCGGCACCATGCGCGCATGCATGGAACTCGTCCGGCACCTTGGCGGCGAAGTGGTGGGCGCGAGCGTCCTCATCGAACTCGCGTTCCTCGGCGGACGCGACTTTCTGAACAAACAAACGCCGGAAGATGGAAAAACCTGTGATGTTCGGACGGTGCTGACTTACTAGAATGGCAGCATGACCTCGCTCAGTTCCGCCCCATCCCTCTCGACCTCGACCGACCCGCTGCAGTTGATCGATGTCGACCACGTCCGATTCTTTGTCGGCAACGCGAAGCAGTCTGCCTACTACTACGCGAGCGCGTTTGGCTTCGAAGTCGCGCAGATCGCTGACCTCACCACCGGCAGCCGTGAGAGCGCCTCGTACCTGCTCACGCAAGGCAATATTCGCATTCTGCTCGAAACATCACTCACGAAGGATGGACAAGCGTCGCGCGAAGCGAGTCTGTATGGCGACGGCGTGAAGGACATCGCGATGACGGTGTTTGATGCAGAAAAAGCGTGGAAGCAAGCGATCAAGAATGGCGGTGCGAGTGCGTACGAGCCGCGCGTTTACACCGATGCAACGGGCACCGTCACCATGGCGGGCATCCAGACTTACGGGCGCGCGATTCACTCGTTCGTTTCGCGAACGGGCGCGTATGCCCTTCCAGCACTGAAGCAAGGCGGACTCTTCGCGCCTGGATTCAAGAAGGTCGAAGGATTCGCGCTGAACGAGTACAACCGGAAGCATCCTTGCGGCCTGAAGTATGTGGATCACGCCGTCGGCAATGTCGAACTCGGCAAGATGAATCATTGGGTGAAGTGGTACGAAGAGGTGCTCGGCTTCGCCATGTTCAAGCACTTCGATGACAAAGACATCGGCACCGAGTATTCCGCGCTCATGTCCAAGGTCATGGCGAGCGGAAATCACCTCATCAAGATGCCGATCAACGAGCCCGCCGACGGCAAGAAAAAGAGCCAGATTCAAGAGTATCTCGACTGGCACAACAACACACCCGGCGTGCAGCACCTCGCGCTTCGAACCGATGACGAGCTTGCGTCGATCACCGAACTCCGTCGGCGTGGCGTCGACTTCTTGGCGATTCCCGACACTTACTATGAAGCCGTTTGGAAGCGCGTCGATGCCATGCTCACGCAGCACGGTCATTCGATTGTGAAGGAAGACCATCAGCACGTGAAGGATCTCGGCATCCTTGTCGACGCCGACGACGAGGGATACCTCCTCCAACTCTTCACGAAGCCACTTCAAGATCGTCCGACGCTCTTTTTCGAAATCATCTGTCGCCGTGGCTCGCAGAGCTTCGGAAAAGGCAACTTCAAGGCGCTCTTCGAGAGCCTCGAAATCGAACAAGAACGCCGAGGCAATCTTTAAGCCCGCGCTCGGCGATCTAGATCGCAAGCAGTGTCTTGAGCGTTTCGTCGATGACGGAGATGTACTTCGCCGCAGCTTGATATTGCCGCTGGAATTGCAAGAGGTTGATCGACTCTTCGTCAATCGAAACGCCGCTGAGCGCCTGCGCCTGTCCGTCGAGACCTTCGCGAACCACGCGTGCGGTTTCTGCCTTGGTGTTCGAGGCCTGCGTTCGCACGGCCAACGCGGTGGTCGCGCCCTGCCAGTATCCGCGTAGCGTGCGTCCACCGAGTTCCGTCACCGACTTGTCTTGGAGCGCCGCGATTGCGAGCGCTGTTCCATTGGAACCATCGACATGACCTGCGCCCGCCGCGAGGAGTGCCGGATTTCCGACGATGGACTGGTTGACTTCGATCGACGCCGCGTCCGACCCACCAAAGAGCACATTGACGCCGAGCGAAGCCAGTGCGCCCGAGGTGTCATTGGAAAAGTGCATCGTGTAGCCACTACTCGCGTCTAGCTGCAGCCGGCCATCACTCGTCACGCTCGCAGTCGCCGTTCCACTCGGAACCGCTGCGTTGATTGCAGCCGCGAGATCGACCAGGCTCATCGTCTGCGGATCCACCGCGATGACGGCCGTGGTGAGCAGTCCCGTCTGCGCGTCGCGCATGCTGAGTTCGAAGGAACCGTTTCGGATGGCGAAAGGAATCTCGGCTGCATCGGCACCGAGATTTGCGCTCGGATCCGCGACGCTCTGCATCCCTCGGATCTGCGACCAACCAATGCCGCCCTGCCCCTGTGAATGCACTCGATTCACCTGATATGCGAGTTGACCCGCGAGCGTGTCTAACTCCGCGATCGCTGGCTCCACAGTCTCCGCGCGCTGGCGGAAGAGTGCGCCGAGTTGACCTTCTTGCGGCGCGAGGAAGGACCCGTCATCGCGAACCCGCAGGGACAGGTCGACCGCACTACCCTGAGCGTCGGCGCGAAGCTCAAGTCCGCGCGATCCTCCCGCGAGGACGACCGGAATCGATCCCACGAGAATGTCGACGGATCCATTGGGCTGCTCCACGCTGTGGCAATCGATGAATTGAGAGAGTTCATCAATCAACTGATCTCGTCGATCGCGGAGCGAATTCGCATCACTGCCCGATCCCTGTTCCGTGTTCACGATTTGCGAGTTGAGCGTGGCGATCTGATCAAGAATGCCGTTAGCCTGATTGACGGTCGCGTCAAGGGCACGGTCGATTTCCTCTCGAACCACGACATGCTCATTGCGAAGTTGCCGAATCGCCGTCGCCAATCCCGATGCCTGTTGCACGACAACGGTGCGCACCGCTTCGTCATTGGGATTGTTCGAAAGTTCACTGAAACTGTTGAAAAACGCGCCAAGTCGGCTTGAGAGGTCCTGATTGGTGAGTTCGTTCCGGATCGTTTCGATGGAATTGAGAAAGCGCTGGTCGATCGCAGCGGAGTTCTCGTCGCTGATGGCAGAGCGGAGGCGCGCCTGCAACGCGGTGTCAACGGCGCGAGAGATTGCGGTCACACTCACGCCCGTTCCCACGAATCCAGCTCGCCCGATGTACTCCGGCCGTGCTGGCGAAATGCGCGCGATTTGCCGGTGATATCCCGGCGTCGAAGCGTTCGCGAGGTTGTTTCCCGCGATCTGCAACGCCGCTTGACTTACCTGAATGGCGGAGTGACCGATGTTGAGCGCGCCGTTGATACTCATATTGCGTTCCTTGCCGCGAGCGCGGCCATTTCAACTGCGAAGGTCAATCGTCGAAGCGACAGTCGCACCAAGCGCGACGCGCCCGTGACGACCGTACACACCTGTTTGCGCGAGCGCGCCACGAACCGTTTGTAAGACACCGGCCATGTGCTGAGCGAGTCGTTCCGCAGCCGCTCGGAGAATCCCGCCTTCGCGGCGAGTCTCTTCGATGCGCTGCTTGAGCATTCCGCGCAATCCTTCCAGCCGCGCACGGCTTCCTTCTGGAAGTGCGCTACTGATTTCGAGAATGCTCGCACCCTTGGCGAGGCCAAGTCGCGTCGCGAGTTCGACACCGAGTGCGGTCCGACGAGTATCAAGCGCGTAGACTTCAGCGAGCGCTCGCTGCTCTTCAATCGCGAGTCGGCTGTAGCGCTCAAGGTCTGCGCCGCCCACCGCGTCCCTGCGCTGCTGCAGGAGTCGCTGGACGCCTCCATAGAGTTCATGCTGAGCGGCAAGCACATCGGCGAGTTGCTGCGCGAGTGCCTCCACATGTCGCATCGTCGATGGGGAACTCGTCATCCGCGCGCCTCCAGCATCGGTTGCGTGGCGGGAGTCGCTTGCTGGCGAAAGGCTTTGGTGAGCAGCGAGCGCTGCGTCGCCTGCACGAGATCAAAGTTTTCACTGCGGGCGATTCGGTCGGAGAGTTCGCCGTCAAGAAGCGGACGAAATGCCTTTTCCGCACTTCCAGGTGCAAACGGTTTCATCATGTCCGAACTCGATCGAACCTGTGCGAGGATCGGTTTGATGAATGCGTCGGACACGAGCCGAACCGCCGCTTCGAACGCGAGCTCCTGTGGATTTCCGTCGCGCGCCGCCTTCGCAAGCCGCGCCGTCGGAGAGGTCAGGGCGAGATGCTGAGGAGCCGTGCCGCGAGGTTGCATTGCGAGCGAGTCACTCATTGCTCAATGATCTCCGCCTTCATGGCGCCCTGCGTCTTGAGGCTCCTGAGGACCGCGACCTGTGTGCTGAATGGAACATCGAGCTCGATGAGGGCATCGAGCAACGCACGCAGCTTCATACTTGTTCGTCCGGCTTCGCTCGTGGCAATACCGGCCCACGCGATCGTGTCTGCCAAGGGCGCGTCCGCCGTGGGCTGCGGCTCTGGGCTAATGGTCGTGATACGAAGCGTGCCCGCCGTCACCGCCGATGGCCTAAACTCGACTCGATCGTCGATCGTGATGACTTCATTCGCTCGATCGATCACCACACGCGCGGGCGTACGCACGAGGTCGCCTGGCACGGCGAATGTCATGAGCCTGGCAAGAAACGCGTTGGCTTCCGCGAGCGCATTCTGGGGGATACGCACGAGAATGGCCCCTTGGTCGATGACGCGCGCGCAATCGGAGTATCCAGAGAGAGAGAGTTCGTCGTTCACGAGATCCGCGAGGCTTGCCGCCGTGGCGTAGCCGGCGTACTGCGGCGCAATCAAGAGGGTGACCGTGTCGCCTTCAATCGGATTCTGAAGGACATCGCGGACCATTTGCGCGCCTCCGCGAATCACGCCGATGCGCGGATTGGAAGGATCGACTTCGATCGTCCCGCTCGCGACTGCGTAGGGCAGCCACGCAACACCAGCGCGGGGCTCGAAGGGGATCTTCACCGGACTCGCATGCAGACGACCACGGGAGAGGCTCGATGCCGAGCCAACCGCCGACACGCGCACATCGAATCGGTCACCACTTCGGGCACCCGTGGAAGGAATGTCCACCGTGACGCTCACGAGCGCGGCGGACTTGATCTTCGAAAGGCTCTTCAAGTCGGAGCGAATATTGAGTTCCTTGCTGAGGAGCCCAGCGAGGCTTTGTGCAGCGGGCGACCCGTCCTTCATCGAATCGCCGGAATCCTCAAGACCCGTCACGAGTCCGATTCCCTCGAACTGGTTCGACTCAAGCCCGCGAAGGCGACAGTACTCCTGGAGTTCGCCAGCCTGAGCCGTGCGCGCAGAAAATGCGCCTACGAGAAGCGCGAAAAGGGCGAGTAAGGCAAGATTCGCAGTGAAACGGGCGAGCGTCACGCTCATAAGAAGGACCTCCTGTCCATGGGAGCCAATCCCCTGCAATCGAAGTGCCACGCGGAAGAGTTCTCGCGCCTGCGCGATCGAACCGATACGCAAGGGATGCGACAGCCGCTTCTTGCCCTCCTCACATTCGTGGTCGTGTTCGTGGTTTGCCTCGTCGTTTTTTCCGGAGCCGACTACGCCGGGGGCTCATCGAGGACCGACGGCGTGTTCCGAAGCTGCTTGACAGACGCTCCGCTCGCCCTCCTATGGATCACCGGTGCGGGTGGGATTGGCTGGCTCCTCCGACGCGCATGCGCCTCATGGGCGAGCGAACGGATCGGTGATTCTCCAACACGCGCGAATCCATTCGATCGACAGAACCTCCTCGATCAGATCGCGGTCGAACTTCCGCTGGGCATCTGCGGAATGCTGCTTCTGGACACCTGGCTTGGCCTGTGTGGAGCATTTGGGGGCTCCACGAAGCTCGTGGGTTGGGGCCTGCTCCTCGCGCCGTCGCTGGTTTGGATTCGCGCGCTTCGCAATGCCGCGCAGGACGGAAGCACACTTGGGCTCCGCGCGCTGATCGAGTCGCAGACGCGCGTGCAGGTGATCTCAATCTCCTTCGCCTTAGGGTTGCTCTTCGGCATCCTCGCAATCGCTGCCTCAAGTACGCCGCTCTGGCTCTGGTCGAGCGAGTTCGGAGGATACGACGCGCTCAGTTACCACCTTGAACTCCCCAAGCAATGGATGATCGTGGGAAGTGCGGGAGTTGTCGAAGGAAATGTTTACTCGCACCTCCCTTCGTTCGTTGAGCATGCATTCCTCCACTTGATGATCGTGCGTGGAGATCCTTGGCATGGTGCGCTGACCTGCCAGTGGCTCTCGAGCGTCTTCGCACTTACGACCGCCTTCGTCGCATGGCGCCTCGCTCGAACGCTTCTACCAACCGCGGAGCGCGGATTTTCTTTCCTCGCACCGATGCTCATCCTGACGCTTCCCTGGATGCTGGTGGTGGGAACGCTTGCGTACAATGACACGATTCCGGTGCTCCTGCTCGGCGCGGGTTGGCTCCTTGTTGCAAGAATCCCCGCGGACGATTCGGACGCACGGCGCTTCACGCGGCCGATCCTGTGCGCCGTCGCGTTTCTCGCAGCGGTCGCCTGCGGCGCGAAACCAACCGCGCTGCTCTTCACCGCCTTGCCACTTGCAACACTCGTCCTCTTGCGACTGGGTTGGAAATCGGCGATCGAGCTTCCACTCTGCTGCGCGCTTGGCCTGCTCGTTCTCCTGCCGTGGATCCTGAAGAATTACGCAGAGACATCGAACCCCGTGTTTCCCTTCGCCACTTCGATCTTCGGCCTCGGTCATTGGACGCAGGAGCAAGCCGATCTGTTTTCGTCCGCGCACTCGACTCAGGCCGCGTGGAGTGATCGCGCCGTTGCATGGGGGCAGGAGTTCATCTATCACGGATTCGGGGACCGTCCGAGGGCAAACGAACCGTGGTACCCACAGTGGGGATTGCTTCCCGCTCTTGGACTTGTGTGCGCGGGTGCGTCCACGTACCGACGCGACGCCTCGCGCATCATTCGATTTGGCGCACTGAGTGTGCTGCTCGTCCAAACCATTGCATGGTTGCTCGCCACACACCTCAAGAGTCGATTCATGCTTCCTGCGGCAATGCCGCTAGCGATTGCGGTGACTACCGCGTGCGCTCCCGAACTGCTCAGATTCCGTTGGAAAACGCCAGCCGCCATCGGCTGCGTCTTGCTCGCCCTCTTCCCTCTCTCCGTGTTCCTCCGAGAACCGGCACGAGGCGGCGTCCGCGCGCCCGCCGCATGTGTCGACGGACTTTCGCAAGCGCATGGCGACGAAGCGCTCGCGGCGCATCGAGCGGCAATGTCGGATCAAGCGCGAGCCGAGACACTGCAACTCTTGCCATCATCGGTCGTCGTCGATGAGTTGTTCCCTCCCAATGCGCGCATCCTTGCGGTCGGGCTCGCGACTCCATTCCATTTCCACCGGCCCATCGAATCAACGACTGTGTGGGATCGCGGCGCACTCGATGAGGTTGCGCAAGAAAACTTCGGACAACCCGAACGCTGGCGCGATGCGCTTTCCGCGCGAGGCTACACACACCTCCTCGTTCAACCGACCATGCTTGAGGTGTGGCGACAGAGTGGATGGCTCAATCCCGTTCTCGATCTCCCCTCGCTCGGGAAGTTCGTGCAAACGATCCGCCCCGTCATGCGATGCGCCGATGGCGTCATCATCTACCTCCTTGAAGCGCCGCCGCCACCCACACCGAGTGCACCGTCGGGCGCAACTCCCTCGGCGCCGCCTGCGCTTCTCACTCCGCTCGAGCCGCAGCCGGAACCGAAACCGGGGTAAGCCAATCGCGAAGCGCCATCGTGAACTGGACCAACAACGCGAGTGAAATCACGAAGCACACAAGGGTCGTCGCAAGCAGAATGCGATTGGTTCGTTCGAGGCGTGCGGCACGATCGAGCAGCGTGCGCTCCATCACCGTCAGGAGTTCAGCGGAACTCCCATCGACTGAATCATGCCCCTCTCGCGTAAACGCGCTCTTGCCAGAAACGATACCCATGGGTTGCGTACGCGCCGTCCGCGCAAGCGCCTCGGACGCATTGCGTGGGGCATCCGAGCAAACCTCTGGGACAAGCAGTTCGTCGTCGGTGACAAAGGTCGACAGCGAAGCACTGCGCGTCGGCGTCATTCCTCGAGGAGTCATACGATCGGCGGGGTCGAGCGATGGGTCGTCAGGCAACGGATTGATGTCGGGAAGGCCGTACCAGTTTCGATCAAGATACGCGCCAAAGCTCACGCCGCACGCTGCGCAGCAGTGCGGAAGTTGCGCACCTGCGCGTCGTTCCACCTTGGCACGACACTGATGGCAATTCCCCACGAGATGCGCGATGCCCGGAACGCGCCGTGCCACCTGCCAGAGTTGTCTCGTGGAGGGACCGCGCAGAATGCTGTCGCGTGTCACAGCGCCCGTGGACACCATGCGCAGCAAAGTCTCGTACGAACAGCCGACAACCGTCGGATTGTCGACGCGATGCACGCTCCACGGTCCCATCTCATTGAGTGACGCTTGAATGGAGAGTGGGTCGAAGAGCCCCGAGCAGGAGCGGCATTTCTTGGCGATCGGTTGAAGATCACCGCAGTATGGGCAGATGCATGAATGGGGAGACGACACAGCGTGCAGACTACACGACGATGACGCAATAAAACTACACTAGATCGGAGATGCTCTCTCGCGCGCGAACCTGCTTCGTCCACTCACTCTGCGCCCTCAGCGCCTTCTGCTTGAGCGACTGCACGAGTCGGGGTGCCCCACGGCAGCAGTCCACTGCTCCCTTCATCCCTCAAGGCACGATCCCGAAACGCAATGAAGATCCGCTGATTGCACTCGTGGATGGCAAGACCATCACGATGAGCACGCTCGAGTCGGAGTTGATTGAAGCGGCGGGCAACCAAGCGCTTCGTGATGCGGTGCTTGATGTGCGCCTGAAGGAGGAATGTGCCGCGCAACGCCTCGAGGTGACGCCAGCACTCCGCGAACAGGAGCGGGCGCTCCTGCTTGAGACCCTTTCCAAGGAACCGCGCGAGGCGGAGGACCTCTTGCGAAAACTTCGCGCGAATCTCGCCCTCGGCGACGCTCGGTTCGAGGCGCTGCTCCGGCGCAACGCCGCGCTCCGACTCCTCGCAGGCCGAGATGTTGTCATTGACGATGCCGGGATGCACGCCACCTTCGACACGATGCACGGCCCTAAGCGGCGCGCACGCGTCGCCGCGCTCGCCGATCTCGCTTCCGCTGAACGATTCCTCGCATCCGTCGAGAGCGGAAGGACCTTCGCGGAAGTCACCGCGGAACTCTCCATCGATCCGAGCGCCCCACGTGGAGGGTTACTTCCTCCCATCGCTGCTCTCGACCCGAGTTGGCCTGAGAGCGTACGCCGAGCGCTCTTTGCGTTGGAGAAGGCTGGGGACCGCACGATGCCGATTCTCGATCAATCACACTACATCGTGATCGAGTTCCTCGCGACAATCCCTGCCGACGGCGTGACCATGGAGGCGGCGCGTGCGGATGTCGAACGCGTGCTTCGCCGCAGTCGAGAGCGGATCCTCATGGACGGCCTCGCGCGAACGCTTTCTTCGCTTGAGGGGGTGACCGTCTTTGATCGACGCTTCGCGTCGCGCGGCCACTGAGTCAAGTGCGAAGCGCGCCGAGTCGGGCTGCGGCGAATGGGAGGAGCAGCGCAACGGGAAGGAACACGCCGAGCATCACTGGGACGCCCGGGAGTGGCACCGACATCAGAAAGAAGCTCGTGAGCATGGCTGGAACGGAAACGCCCGCGCAGATCACGCTGGATCGGAGCAGCGTCTGCGGCACGCGGAGCAAGAAAAACGGCAGGCAAATCGCGAGCATCAGAAGATTGACAGAGGCGCCCGCGAAGCGCATGCCCGTCAATCGCGACGCGGTCGCTGGCGCCATGCCGCCGTCTTGGGCGAGTTGATGGAGTTGTCCAATGGACAAGAGTTGCGCGTAACTTCGAAAGTGCCGCGACATGATCTCTCGCGGAGAAACATCGGTGGCGAAAAAATCGATGGGCTCGCTTTGATCGATGCGCGTCTCGCGCGTCGCGTGAATATCAGGAATCGCGCGGCCACTGGCGCTCCCACCAACGAGGACCCACCCCTTGCGCGCGTCATCCCAAATCGCTGATTCCGCAACGATGCGCCGCGTTGCGCGACCATCACTATCCCGCTCGATGACAAGCACACCCGTGGCCTCTTCCGATTGCGGCTCGAATCCGCGGGCAAGAAAAAGTGCGTGGGATGCATCTTCGATCAACGGCACGCTGAATCGCGCAACACCATCGGAAAAAATCGCGTCATGCTCTCGAACGAGCCTCGGGGCCAGGCGAGGAAGCATCACTTCCTGATTGGCGAGTTGGAGCAGGTTCAGTCCAACGCACGCGGCAAGAATGGCGAACGCCACGCGATGGAGAGACACCCCTGCGGACATGATGGCGACAAGCTCTCGATTTCGAACGAACTGCGCGAGGGTAAATCCCGCGGCAGCGACGCTGACGAGGCCGAGCATGTACGCATAGAACTGAAAAATGCGCGGTGCATTGAAGTCGATCACCGCGAGTGGGAGCGCGAGCAGCATCGATCCAAATCGCCCCTGTTCGACGGCCGCTTCGGCGGCACTCACATACCGCTCGAGTTCAAGGATGACATCGATCGATGCCGCGAAGAGGAACATGATGAGGAACAGCACAGCAAAGTTCGCAAGAAATCGCAGGGCTATCCATCGGTCGAGCAGGGTCATGAGGAAATGCTTCGCACTAGTGTTGTGCGAGAAGCCTCCAGTTGTACAGAATGAGCGTCAATAGAATGAGATTGCCGGTCGACGCGACCACGGCGCCGAGGCCGAGGGAACCAGAACGCACCAACTGCTCGCCACCAGAAATGAAGAGCATGCACGCAATCGCGGGAATGAACGCGAACATGTAAATCTGGAGTGGGAGCGCTCCTCGCATCCGCACGGCGAGCACGGCGCCAAGCAGGAGTGCCAAGGGTGCAGAGAACGCTTGATTCACGCGCTGCACGCAGCGAGCGAAAACATCCGCGCGAGTCTTTTCGAGTTCCCGTTGGAGGCCGTCGCGCTCGGATTGCAGTGTCGCGGCTGGCGCCGTTCCGACGGCGGAGAGCGGGCGAGCGCGGTAGGCATCCGCCTCCGCAATGCGTGTCTTCGAGGAGCCCGTCATGGCCGGATGCGGGGCACTTCCCTCCTGCGCGAGGTTGAGGATTCGCCCTGGCCAACGCCCGCCCGCGCCGATGCCGCGCAAGTCCTCGACATCACTCGCCTTGACGCGCAACTCAAACAGCGCGCGCTCGCCTGGTTCGGATGCGATGAGCGCAAGCCCTGCGCTCGTCGCGTTCGTGCGTCTGGTCGCGATACCTCGGTCAAACTCCGTCAACTCAAGGAGCGTCGATACATCCAAGGGGACAAGCCCTTCCGGCACAACGCGCGCGTTCTTCACTTCGTAGGCTCGGCGAGAGGTTGCGTCCTCAAACCGTACCACGCCGTCCATCGACGCCTCCGCGAGCGCGTTCCACGCGACGCAGGCCGCGAATGCCCGCTCAAACGCCAACCGCGACTCCAGCACCGGAAGGTAGTGCTCTGGATCATTCCACAGCGCCCACAATTCCGACGCGTTCATGCCGCGAGGACTCGGGCGAAAAGAGCGGCCAAGGTCAACCGCCTCTGGCACCACCGACGGCATGTAGATCAACGCCTTGTCGCCGCCTCGAAATCCCATCGCGTCGACGAGGGCAAGCTTGAGATAACTCGAACCGCCCCGCCGGTGGACATCCACGGTGGCGAACTTCGCGGTGAACTCGGTTGTGGGCATCCCATCGCGGCCGATTTCAACCGCCGCAACGCCCGCAAGCAAAAGTTCCGTCTCCGCGCCGTTGGCATGCGGTCCCTCCACCACCCGAACCTGGTCCGCGTAGAGCTGCGTCTCACCGATCTTCAGCGACTCACCCTTCTCAACACTCGCCACAAAGAGCTTCGTCACATCGTTGGCGAGCAGCTGCCTCATGCCGGTCCAGAATCGCGGGACACCAACATCGAGGAGCACCGCCATGACAACAAAAAGCACGACTCCTAAGACCATCGCGGGAAGGAGTACCTTGCGGTAACTCAGACCGCACGCACTCATGGCGAGCACTTCATTGTCGACGGCGAGCCGCTGATAGACGATGGTTCCCGCAAACGCGGCCGCGAACGGAATCGCGAATTGCATCATTGGGATGCTTGCCATCGCGACATACTGCAACAATTCATTCGGACCGAGAAGACTCTGAATGATCGGACGAATCGCGGCGCCAAAGGCGATCACCGCCACAAGCACGGTCGTGGTGAGTGCAAAGTTCCGGAGAATGTCGAGAAGGATGGAGCGAAACAGAATTCGCGACATAGAAGGGCGCAATCCTCACGCATTTAGGCCATTCGCGCAAGCGGTCCGAGCGATCGACGCAATCGTTACAGATAGAACTTGAAACCAAGGCAAACAGGGTGAATGCCGTAGGTTCGGCAATGCCTCCTGCGGGCGTATCCGATTTCTAGTGAACGGTGCCCAATTCGTCGTGGGCTCCGCGAGGAGATTGGAATGCCCCGAAGGGATCTGCATATCCGCTGTCGACCGCGTCGCGCAATCTCGCTCATCGAGACGCTCGTCGCAATGTTCGTGCTTTCGCTGGCAGGCGTGGCGGTTCTCAACCTTTTTGCGACCTCACACCAGAGTCGCAATGAGTCGAGCATTCGTCTCGCCGCCACTATGCGATCGGAAGAAGCTCTCTCGCGATTCGTTGGCGCGTCTCCGAGCGGGCGCAGAGACTTGCTCCGTGATGGCGAGTCACTCTCAAAGTTCGACTCGAACCTCCCCACGGGCAGCACCACCACCTTTTCGACGCAAGAGGAGACGCTCGCGCTCGGCGCCACGCGCGTCGAGATCCGCATCCTGCGAATTCGCGCGACCGTGCATGACGCCGATGGGCACACGCTCGCCACACTTGAGAGACTTGAACCGGTTGAAGAGAGGGGAACGCGATGACCGCCCCGCGATGCAATCGCCGCGGCTTCACGGTGGCGGAGCTCTTACTCTCGCTCGCCATTCTCGTGTTCGTCGGCCTCGGCATCACTGGCGTGCTCGCCGCGACGGCGACCGCAATCGATGACCGCTCGAAGTTTGGGGATCCCGCAGTGCTTGCGGCGCTCGCGCGTACGCGAATCGATGCGGTGACGGGCGGTGCGCGCTGCGTGCTTGGGACGGAGGAATCCCCCACGCAGCGCACCCTTGTCCTCTGGCTCGACGACGCGAGGCCAAGCGCCACCGCGCACGCGAGTGAACTTGGCTACCTTCGATTCGATCGGACGCGTGGCTCGCTTTGGCTCGATCTTCCCGACCCACTGCTGCGGAGTTCTCCCAGCGCGCTCGCGCGTCGAGATCCTGAACTCGACGCAGAAACGGGGTGGATGGGGTTCCGCGACGAGGAGGCCGCATCGGGCATGCTCCAGTCGGAGTTGCTCTACGAGGGACTTGCCGACTGCCGATTTGAACTCCCGCGCGACGCGCAGCGATCAGAGAGCTTTGCGATCCTTCTTGAACTACATCCGGACGCTGCGGCGAGCACGCGTGTGCTCCTGCTTCCCTTCGGCATTGAGGCGCATGAGGTACCTGTGCGATGAGTCGAAGCCTGCACTCCATCACCCTTCGCCCATCGACTTCGGTGCGTGCGCGCCGCGGTGTCGCACTCGCCTTCGCGCTCATGGCGATTGGCCTCGCGTCGTTGATCGCGCTGTCCTATGCCAAGTCTCGCGATAGCACACTCAAAGCCGCCGATGAACTGCGCATCGCCGCACAGGCGCGCCTTGCCGCGAAGAATGGCATCGCACTCGCGACCGCCATGCTCGACGCCGGGGTGATGCCATCACCTCGCGAGCAAGGCGTGCTCTTTGCGAGCGTACCCATCGGTGACGCACAGATGGACGCAACACTCTACGACCTTGAGACGAAACTTCCCGCATCCCAATTCACACGCGCATTCATGCTCGTCGTGGCAGGAATGAGCGGGAACATGCAGCAGGTCGCGACGGCCGTCGGACGCGTGCCCGCCCCCAATGCCTCGAGCTTGGCGGACGTGGATTTCTCTGAGTTTGCGATCTTTTCGACCACGACGATCGACATCGCTCCCGATGCCGCGCTCGCGCGTTGGAGCAACTCCCCCTTCGCGGCGCTGCATGAGCCACTCGCGGTTGCGACCACGGCGCTTGATCCAACGCAGGTCCGCATCGAACGCGATGCGGACGCGATCGACTTCGTCATCGGGCATGCGCGCCCACTTCCCACAAGTGCCGACGCGGCGCTCGTCTCGCTCGCCGATGGACGGCTCGCGATTCCCGACGCCATGACGCTGCCCGAACCACCAACGCCACCGACGCTGCCTGCGACTGCGGCGCTCGCTCTCGGAACTCCCTTCACGCTTGATGGGCTCGTCGAGTCGAGCGCACACGCGCCCGGGGACATTCGCGTTCCCGCTCGCGCCTCTGTCACCGTGCGCGGAGTCGTCACCATCGGCGCGGACGCTGACTTCAAGATCGAACGCGGCGCTCGTTTGACGGTCGAAGGTACGCTCGCGCTCGTCGTTGGCGATGACTTCATCCTCGAAGCTTCGGATGTGGAGGTTGCTCCTGGGGGAAGCCTTGTCATCTTCGTCGGTGGCGATGTGGAGATGGACAGCGCGTTCATAGGTCCGCTTCGCCAAGATTTCGACGAAGGACGGGATTCAAGCGGCCATGCGCAATGGGACGGCGGCGCCGAGCGCGCCGTGCTCTACTCCCTGCCGAAAGGAGCGAACAGAAGGAGCACAGCGGATGCACAATGGCGGCTCCGCGGCAACACCGTCGCGAAGGCAACGCTCTATGCACCGAGTGCTGTCATCCGACTTGAAGGCACCTCTGCGCTCTATGGTCGCGCTGCGGGGCACAAGGTCGAATTGCTCACTGGCAGCGCACTGTTCTATGACCCTGCGCTCGACGACCGACAAGGGTTCACCGCGTCTGCGAGTGGCGTCTATGACACCCGAGGTCGGGTGCACGCTGCGATCCGCGGACTCGCTTCTCTTTCTCCAGGAGATCTGTCACGACTCGCGAGCAATCTTGGTTCTCGCGTGCAAAGCGTCGCACGCAATCATCCCTTCCTTGAGCTTGCCATCGACACGCAGCGAAATGCCGAACAGCGCGCGGTCGAAACCAGTATCGCGTCGGCATTCGCGCGCGCGAGACACGCAAGCGAGCCGGAGCGAAATGGCGCGCGCCGCGGCGACCCCGAGGATGCGAGAGATGATGCGAGAGGTGATGCGAGAGGTGATGCGGCGAGTGACGAGTCGGAGATTGAGACGCGATCGCCGACTGCGGAGGCGCTGCTGCGGCGCATGACAACCCAGCAAGGTTCTTCCGTTCGACTGCTCACCGTCCAAGGAAGATCGGGCTCGGGCGACTGAGTTTGCCTTGGCGAGCAAGCGTCCGACAAACTCGCCTGTCACCGACCACTCGTTTCAGCGCAGGCCGTATTCCTTGAGTTTGCGATAGAGCGTGCGCTCACCAATACCGAGCATCTGTGCGGTCAATTCGCGGTTGCCGCCCGTCATCGCGAGCGTCTGTCGGATCGCTTCCTTTTCGAGCTTGTCAAGACCAACGCCTGCGAGCGTGCGCGTGGAGGGCAACTCGGAGTCGCTCTCGCTCGAGCGAATCTCCGCCGGAAAATCGCGGAGATCAATCGCGTCGCCTTGGCACATCACACTCAAACGATGGATGAGATTGAAGAGTTCGCGCACATTGCCGGGCCAGTCGTACGCCACGAGGCGCAGCATCGCAGGCTGCGTGACATCGAGCCGAGGCCGTCCAATCTCCGCGCAGTACTTCATGACGGCATGCTGCACGAGTAACGGAATGTCATCCCTTCGATCACGCAGCGGCGGAACATGAATCTCTGCTCCCTTGAGTCGGAAGTACAGATCCTCGCGGAACCTCCCCTCTTGGACGAGCACTTTGAGATCTCGATTCGTAGCGGACACCAGCCGTACGTCGACCTTTTTCGCGTCGTTGGCACCGAGGCGCACCACATCGCCTGTCTCGAGAACGCGCAGTAACTTTGGCTGCATGGTGAGCGGCATGTCACCGATTTCATCGAGAAAAACACTGCCCTTGTCGGCGTACTCAAAGACGCCTTCTCGATCGCGATCCGCGCCGGTGAATGCGCCACGGACATGCCCGAACAACTGATCTTCAAGCAGACTCTCCGCCTGACCGGCCGCGTTAAAAGTCACCAATCGCCTCGCCGCGCGCCGCGACAAACGATGAATTGCGCTCGCGACGAGTTCCTTCCCCGTACCGCTTTCGCCCGTCACGAGAACAGGGATGTTCGAAGGCGCGATCTGCCGCACCGTCTGAATCACGGCTCGCATCAAGGCACTTTCACCAATGATGCCCTCGAATCCAAAGCTCGCGCTCACTTGTCCTTTGAGCGATGCGTTCTGGGTTCGCAACGAGACGGTTTCCGCTGCGCGATGGACGAGGTTTCGCAGCACCACGAGATCGAGCGGCTTCTCAATGAAGTCATACGCGCCGCCCTGCAACGCCCTCTTTGCGGTGGGCACATCGCCGTGCGCGGTCACCATGATTGTCTCGGCGTCGGGCTGATGTTCCTTCGCGAGGGCGAGTACTCGGAGCCCGGAGTCCTCTGCCTCCATGACAAGGTCTGTCACGATCACATCGAAGTGACCATGCAGCAGTTCATTCTTCGCTTCCTTGAGGGAATGCACGATCGTGCAAACATGACCAGGACGACGCAGCGACTCTGCCATCGCGCGAGCGTGCTCGATCTCATCCTCAACGATCAAGACCTGTGCACAGGGCGTGGGTCGTCCGTTTGACGCGACTTCAGGTTGCATTTCCATGCGCTGTTCGCTCATGCGTTACTCACTCTCTTTCGACTCCTCTGCCTTTGGATCTTCCCTTCCATCGCCATCCATATCGATGAACTCGAAGGGTCGAATGGAACCAAATCCTCCCCACAGTGCGCAGTAACTGGCACCTCCGCCAACACGATTGGGGTAGATCGCATTCACCGGACCATCGAATCGGAAGTGCGCGAGTCGCGTCACGCCAGAGATCTTCGCACCGGTATCCGACTTGGCGTTCGGCTTCTCGGCGTCGGCGGTCTCAGGATTCTCCTCCGCAAACTCTGGGCGAACGATGTCAATTCCCTCGCTATGGCCGATCCAGAGTTGCGCTCCCACAAGGGCGAGCGTGACCGGCAGCGCATCGCCGTCGAGTCGATACTCAAAGGTGTTCCGTCGCGAGCTGACTCGCACACTCGCGCCATCGTCCGAAATCTGCGCGCTTCCCCACGCGCCATCGACTCGCTTGGCAAGCGGCGTTGCGGTCAGCACGCCCTTGGTGACAAGGTCCGCGCTCTCCCCGATCGTCCACAACCACCATCCTTCCGCCGCGCATCCGGCCAGAATGCGCCGACGATCGGTCGTACTCACTTCGAGACGCGAAGGCTCTCGATGCGCGAAGTAGAAGACATCCCCCTTCAATGCACCCTCGGCGCGGAATCGATAGAGCGAGCGGCCAAAGCTCCCCGCAACGGCGAAGTGATTGCTCCGCACGCGAGCGACATCCCGTGCTCCGCGCACCGGGATCGAGAAGAGTGCGCCCAATCTCGTGGCTTCCACCTTGCCCTCGACCTCTTGTTTTTCGACCGGCCAACTCGCGACTTCAAAGTCATTCCATGCGTACAAACGATCGTCGATCACGCGCGCTCCATAGACCGTCGCATGCAGCGCCTTGCTGTCAAGCGTCGAGAACTTCGAGTCCTTGAGGCCGATTTCCGCCATGTTCTTCGCTTGGAGAACAAATGCGTAGGATGCAGCCCCCGCCCCGTCGATGGGAAGGAGCGCCGTCGCCGCCCCTAGGAACTCCCCCGTCGCAACGCGCTTGATGCGCCGCCCACAACAGGCGACGGGGCCACCCACCGCATCGACAAGAGAGCGGACGGACTCTCCGTCGAGCGATGCACTCGGAGGCACGGGGAAAGGGACTTTCTCGGGGTCCTTTGCGAGCGTCGCGGCGTTCCATTGCGCAGCGAACGCCTCTATCGAGGGTACGCGCGCAAGTTCGACGGCACCTCCGTCACCGACAACCCACACCGTCCCACCGGCGAATGAAACTTCCCGCGGTCGAAAACCAATCTCGCGAGTGGTGAACCGCGCAAGCTCAACGGGACGAGAAGGATTCGCGCGATCAAGCACGACAACCGCGTCACCGTCAAGGACGACGAAGAGTCGCTCCCCAGCAGCATCCGGTCCCTTCGCGATGAGGAGCGACACGATTCCGCCGCTCGTTCCGGCGGGCGCGAGTTCACGGGAAGCAAGTTCCGCGCCTGAGGTCGGCTCAAGCATCAAGAGCGTCGCACCAAATCCTTGATACCAAACTCCGTCGACAACGAGCATGCCACGGTGAAGCCCGCCTTGGTGCGCGACCACACGAAGTTCCGTGGCACGCGGAAGCGATGCCCTGTCCTCATCCTCGATCCTCTCCCCTGGCTGCGAAATCTTGCAACCCTCCAAAGCGACAACGAGCGATGCGCACGCCGCCACGGTGAGGCACAGGCGAGAGAGGGCGCAACGCAGGCTTGGAGAGAGGTTCAATGCACACATCGGCGAGCGAGTAGAGTATCCCGCTCGCATGGCCTCTGAAGAACGCCGTCAAAAATTGCTCGCGCTCCACGCGATTGAACCGGTCGATGCCTTTGTGATGTATTCACTCGGGATGGAGTGCGCCGGACTTGGAAAGCTGGCCGAAGCGTTGACTTGGTACGACAAGGCCGCTCAAGCCGACCCCAAGAATTGTTACTCGTACTATCACAAAGCGAAGGCGCTGCTCGATCTCGCGCGAGGAGCCGAAGCGAGCGCGACGATTGAACTTGGCATTCTGCGAGCGCGAGATGTCGGCGACTCGAAGGCACACAGCGAACTCTGCGCACTCCGCGACGACCTCGAAGTTTCCCCACACTAACGACCTCAGCAGCCCGGATCCCACTATGGCAAAGACCACCTCGCGTAAGAAGTCCGCCCCCCGCACGAAACTCAGTGCTGTTCCAAGTTGGCTTGAGGGCATCGATGATGTCATTGACGCGATTGAGCCGTCCAAGAATGGCGCGACTTGGAAAGTCGTGCTTGCGGGCGGGGGCGAGCTTGAGTGCGACACCGCCGTCGCGATCGCGGCTGGGCTCGCGCGCAGTGGTCGCGTGACAGAGGCGACGATTGCCTTGCTTGCCCGACTCTCGCTCGAGCACATCGCGCGCACCGAAGCGATGCGCCTACTCGTGTCAAAGTCGCCCCCCGCAACCGCCGCTGCGTTGCTCGCGGAGTTGAAGACGGCACACATGGAGCCCGCCGCGGCGCGCACGGTTGTCGACCAGTTGCTCAAAGATGGCTGGATTGGCAGATCCGGAAGCAAGACCGCGAGCAAGACCGCGAAGCAGCCTTCCAAGAAAGTTGCGAAAAAGAGCGCGAAGAAAGGCACGAAGGCGCCTGCCAAGCGCACCGCGAACAAGTCCACGAGAAAGATTGGCAAGCGCGCGCGCTGATGTTCGAAACAAGCACCGTGAGTACACTCAACGAGCAAGGCATTCCCCTTGGATACGCGCTTCGCCGCGAGGATGAAACGACGCCGCGAGAGCTTCAGGCGATGCTCACTGGTGGCGAAGCGGTGACCATTGTCGACTGCCGTACGCAAGCCGAGTGGGAGATCTGCCGACTTTCGGGCGCGCAACTCTACCCGCTCCAAGAACTCGAGCGACGGATGGATGAACTGAAAGCCTCGCTTGATGACAATCTGTCCACTCGTATCGTCGTGCACTGCCATCACGGTCGCCGAAGCCTCACTGCCACCTACTTGCTGCGGGCAGCGGGATTCGAGCGCGTCACGAGCCTCGCCGGAGGCATTCATCTCTGGTCACAGGACATCGATCCGACGATGAAGGCGTACTAACCTGCCACGCGCGACCGCCGAGCAATTCGCACGCTCAACACGACAAGCCCAACGCCAACGCCGAGCATGAGATAGGAGTATCCGTCGCCGCGCGTGCGCCGCAGAAGAGGCGCCGCGTACCGCGCGTTGCCTGGCGCTTTGTAAGTGTCGACGACCATCTCGGTCTGCGCTGGACCGTAGCCAGCCGCACGATACGCCGCGCGCACGCGATCACTCTGGGTTTCCGCTTCCGCAAGCGGAAATGGCAGTGCAACGCCGTAAGCCGGATCAAGCACCCACTCGCCCTCCGATGTCTTCGCCGTGACCACGACATGTCCCTCGAGCCGCATGACCTCGGAATCGATGCCATGCTCGTTGAGAAATCCCGCGAGCACGAGTGCCTGTTGGCTGCAATAGCCAACGCCCTTCCGCAGGGCAGTCCTCCAGTCCGCGCGCTCGAGCGTGATGGACTCGTTGTAACCCGTGAGGATTTCCTCCGCTCCGCCGAAAAGATTCAGCCGCATCCACTCGCGGGGGTCCTCGACAAATCCGCACGCAAGGTCCTCATCCCACACGCCTGGCGATGGCCAGAAGTTGGACATCGCTGAACCGACGAGCGTGCTTGCGCGAACAATCTCGCTCGCCGTCCTCGGCTGCATGCGCTCAAGCTCAGCGAGTACTGTTGCTGGAGGCGTGCGCGTGAGCGGTGGCTTTCCCCACTCGGCGGTCTCATGCGCGGGATGCGGCTGCGTCACCCTGTGCGCAAGAAACGGAGCCGCGAGCACAAGCGCGCCCGCAAGCGAAAGACAAACCCCAACGGTTCCAAGAGACACCATCCAAGACCAGTGACATCGAGGAGTCATGATCGCGCATTGTGCCCCCAACTCGCCATTGCGTGTAGTCTCTGCGTTGAATCTCGATGCTTCGCTACCGACTCATCACTGGACCCCTGCTCATCATCCTTGTCATCGGCGTCGTCTTTCTCGACGATCATCTTGAACGAGGCTGCTGCGAGATCGCGGCTTCCCTTCCCAAGGGGTTCGTCCTCTATCTCTTGAGTGCGTTGCTGAGCGTGTGCGTTGGGCGAGAAATCAGCGCGTTTGCGAAGAGTCTTGGGCTCCGCAGTAGTGCCCCAATCGCGGCACTTTGTGCATGGATTGCGCTGACGGGCGTGGCAGCCGCCGGATGGAGTGGGACGCTCACGGACGCGATCGCTTCGGTCTCCACTGCACTCGCGCTTTGCTTCGTCCTCCCCATGCTCCTGGTGGGTTTTTCTCGCGAAACGAAGGGCGCACTGAGTCTGGTGGGCAGCACCCTGGTGGCGGCGATCTATGGGGGTGTGATGCTGTCCTTCTGGCTGCTCGTGCGCACCGAGCACACCGCGTGGTTTCTCGTCGCTGCACTCTTGACAACGAAGTCCTCCGACATCGGCGCGTACGCCGTGGGCTCCACGATTGGCAAACACAAGTTGATTCCGTGGCTCTCCCCGAACAAGAGTTGGGAGGGCCTCGTCGGTGGGATTGCAACGAGCGCGATGGTTGCCGCCTTGTTCGCCTCTTACAGTGGGCCTGGACTCGCGCCTTCCGATCAGCTCCCTGTCTGGTTCGCCGCGATCGTCGGAGCGGCGCTTGGCCTCGTCGGACAGCTCGGTGATCTCTGCGAGAGTGCACTCAAACGAGACGCGGGCGCGAAAGATTCCGGACGCATCCTTCCGGGAATGGGGGGCGCGCTCGACGTCCTCGATAGCCCACTCCTGGCAGGTCCCGCACTCTGGTGGATGCTCCATTTCGCCCCGCAAGTGGCATGAAACCGCAGGAATCCCGAGCAAACGAGTGCGCAGGCGCGACGCGATTTGCGCTACTATCGCCGATCCATGTCACTGATTCAGCAACTTGTCACACTGCACCGAGTCGACAGTCAGTTTCGCGCACTCGAGGGTCGGCTTGACGCGGCTCGCGAGACCCTCACCTCGCAGGAGCGCCAACTTGCGGTCTTGAGCAAGCAGACCGACGACATGCGCTCCCAAGAGCGGCAGTTGAAGACCACGATCCATGCGCTTGAAGTGGAGGTCGCATCCAATGGTGCTCGGGTTGAGAAACTGCGTGGCGAGCTGAATGCGTCCGCCAATGAGAAGGCGTACAAGTCGATCATTCTCGAACTCAAGCACCTCGAAGAAAACAAGAAGAAGGTTGACGACCAGACTCTCGGGGAGATGCAACGACTCGAAGAACTCCAGAAGCGCGTCTTGGATCAGCTTGCGAAGGCGGCGGAGCGACAACGGTTCTGCGACATCGCGAAGACCGAGCTTGAGGAGCGCAAGCAAGAGGTTGGTGCCCGGCTTGAAGAGTTGCGCGCAGAACGCGCCCGCGCAGCATCCTCCATTCCCGAGCGAGAGCGCAAACTCTTCGATGCAACGGCCGACTCCACCGATGGCGAGGCCATGGCTGCAGTCAGCGAGATCAGCCGCCGCCACCGCGAGTATTCCTGCAGCGCGTGCAACATCGAAATGCCGTTTGAAGCAGTACTGAGACTCACTTCCGATCAGAACACGATTTTCCAGTGCCGCGCGTGTGGACGCATCCTGTTCCTCGAAGACGCACTTCGCGATTCCATCGCGCCGGCTCCCGCGAAGAAGTGACGCGACCCCTCCGCCTCGCGACGAATCCAGTTCAATCAGTCTCGTGCGCGATCACGGCGCGCACACTTCGACGCGCCCCGCCGCGGTCTTGCCGACGCGCGTTGAAGTTCCATCGCTCCAGAACACGCGAATCGCGTCGACGGAGTCTGCGTTTCCAAGCCCAAAGACCGCAATTGGCTCTTGAGCGGTGAGGTAACTCCGCGCGGCGCTCACAATGCGTCGCTGGGTAACACCCTGCGATTCAATCTCCACGATTGCGCCTGCTGCGCGACCCGGCTTCGCCCCCCCATCGAGTGCGACGAAGAGTGCCCGTTGCCCACGCAGCACTGGAGTTGAATCCTGCTCGAGAATGCGCGGCGCGCTCGCGAGCGATGTGAGGACCAAATCAAGGTCGAAGTCCCCATCGAGATCCGCGGCCGCGAGTGCTCGACCCACCGCTGGTTGAGCGAGTGCGCCGATCTGCGAGGGCGAAAGTTCGACAAACCGCGGCGCAGGCCCAACGCCTCCGGTGTTCCAAAACACCTGCGCGCGCTGGGAATACTGCTGACCCGCTTGCAATCGAGCGATCTCTGGTTCCAAATGCCCGTTGGCCTGCACGATCTCTTCCCGACCATCGAGATCAAGATCCGCGAATACTGTTCCGAAAGTCAGGTACGCACGCGAAGGCGCGCCAACACCCTCGGTCAACGACGCGTCGGTCATACTCAAGCTCTTCGCCGAATGAAGGTAGAGCGCACTTGGCTCCTGCGCAAAGTTCCCGATTGCGATCGCAAGAGTCTCGGGATCCTCCATCGCGAATCCCGCGTCAATGCCCATCGCGCCGGATGCATTGCCATCGCGGTCGAACGCGAAACCGCTCTCCGCGGCACGGTCAGAGAAACGAACGCCGCCCGTCGGCGTGCTCTCATTGATCAACGCAAACTTCCGCACACGGTCGTTCGCCACAAGCGCGTCAACTTTGGAATCATGATTGACATCCGCAAAGATCAAGCCCAAGGACTTCGCCACCGGAACTCCGGTCGAGGCATTCACAATCTCCACGCCGCTCTGCGCGCTCTGATCCACAAAGCGCGCAATCCCCTGCGCATCCGTACCGGTGTTCAAGAAAAACCGTGCGTGCGTTCCGCGAAAGCCAGTCGGCGGTCCATAGGCGCGATGCGTTCCGTCTAGCGTAAAGGCGACGGCCGAATCAATGCTCGGACTCCAATCCACATAGTGCAGTTGGAGAAGATCAAGGTCACCGTCCGCGTCGGGGTCAAAGAAACCCGCGGCGGTACTCCACGCCTCTTCGCCACGGAGCCCTGATGCCTCGGTCTGATTCGCAAACTGAATCGCGCCACCATCGACACTCCTATTCACCAAGAGTTGCGCTTGCCCGACAGCGGTGACATAGAGGTCGGGCTTGCCATCGTTGTTCACATCGCCAAGCGCAAATCCGTTGGCGTAGATCCCATCGCTTGAAAACGAGGGGGCGAGTTCCCGTACGAATGCCAACTTGCCAGGAGTCGAGGCGTTTCGGTAGATCGCAATTCCTCCCTTCGCATTCGCTGCATCGTTCGCGTCGGGGCGCAACGGCTGCCCCTGCGCAAAGATAAGGTCCGGCTTGGTATCGCCATTGAAATCCGCGACTGCGACGCCGCCACTCAAGCACTCGGGGAGAAGTTTCTCGCCGCGCGCGCCGTTTTCATGCACGAAATCCACTCCGCTCCCATCGGTTCGATCGACGAAGTCAATCGTGGGCGCGCCCATTGGCGCACTCGGAGGCGGGCTCGGGGGCGTCACGGCATCACCCGATCCCGAAAGCAGCCGATCGGGCGTCGACAACGCAAACCAGATTCCAAATCCCATGAGCGCCACGATGACCAACGCGCCAAGCGACTTCCGGAATCCAACGCCGATGTCACGGTCGACGCCCTCTCGATCCTCGTCGTGTTGCGATCCGTCACTCATTTCAATACTTCCGTACTCGGAGCCGAGGTTGGCGCAGGGATTGGTTGACAAGAGAGAATGCGAGAAGCATGCGGCGCTCGATACTGGGCATCCGCGCGTAACGGATAGAGCACGCTCGCCTCCGCTGCGTGGTTCGCCCACGGATATCGTTCGCGCGCCAATCGCACAGCCTCGTCCTTTGCATTGTCATCGACCTTGCACCGTTCATGGAGCGCGCGCTCTCTCGCCGCCGAGGCTGCATCACCGAGTTCGTCGTACGCGCGGGCCAGGAGCCAATGCGCGGAAGGTTGGTCGGGATCGATTGCGCACGATGCCGTCAGCAACGCGACAGCGCGATGGACATCTGGGCGTGTTGTTTCTTGCGTGAGATTCGCAAGGTCAAGTAAGGTCTGCGCAAGCTCGTTCATGACGCGCACATCCTTGGAGAAATCGAAGCCGCGCTCCCGCGCGCCCGCAAAGTCCGTGCGATAGATGCGATCGAACAGCGCGATGGCTTCGGGAAGATTTCCCTGCTGCCGCGCTACGAGTGCGCTAAACCACGCGACGGTCCACGCCGACACGCCGCTCTTCGGATCCGTCGCTGCCGCCGACGCGCGGGCCAGCGCGGAAGCCGCATCCACCAGGCGCCCCTCCTTGAACTGCACACGAGCTGCACCGAGGATCCCGCGCGCGTCGCCGCGCTCCATCACGCGGGCGAACGCCTGTTCCGCCGCACGCATGTTTCCGCGTCCGCCGCTCTTCTCGCCCTCTCGCGCGAGTGCAATGCCGTAGTCATACCATCGCTCCGAGAGATTCGAGTCATCGGCCGATCGCGCGGGGCCAATGCGCACGCTGCCATCAGCCTTCCGGACGCTGAAACTCAGCTTGGATTCCGCAAGCACAAGAATCGGAAGCGAGGGAATCGGCTCCGAACCAAAAACGAATGCGGAGTAGGTGGCGTCAAACTTGCGATACAGCACGCGTGCGCTGATCGCGATCGGTGCGTTCACATCGAGCGGAACCGTGAACTGAATGCGCGTGAGGTCGCCCGCGCCAGGAGGAATTTGATTGTTGTACACCGAGGTAAAGATGTCCTGTGGATTCCGTCGGTCGATGCGATTCCCCCACCGGTCAATGACGAACGCGTTGTAGAACCGACTCCACGGGTCGACCGCACCTTCTGCCGTCATCCCACCGATGCGCCCGATTTCACGCGAGCCTTCCTCCGCAACTACATCGAGCCAGACCTCGTTCGAGTCCGCCGTGCCCTGCGTAAACTCATGCGCAATGCGATTGGTCCGCACGACGACCTCAAGGACATAGGTCTTGCCTGCTTCAAGCAGTGGGAGCGCATCCGTCTGCGCGAGCGGAGCCGTCTGCGGAGCATCCGGCTCCGTTCCTTCCCGCAACCCAAAGAGGTCGACCTTGAGCGTCTTGTCGTTGAACTTCGCGTGCGCATCGAGCACGGCATCGAGGTCGGCAAGGTCGCCATGCTGCGCGCGGACCGCTGCGAGGGCCGTATTCGCGCTCGGAAAGAGGTGCGAGAGGATGGTGCGCGTTCCACTTCCGTCCCTGTCGCGCGCCGCAAAGTCATTCGAGGCCACGGCGGTCATATGGCAGTCATTGCACGCATTGAACGCTTGTTTGGGCGCATGCCAACTCTGCGCGCCATACCCCGACGCGCCCGAAAGGAGAAATGAATCGAGATGATCTTGACCGCGAATGAATCGGTAATCGTTCAGCGCTTCTGGCAGGAACACCTTGTGACACGCGCCGCAAAAGTCGTTGCTGCGATGGACCTCAGGCTTAAGGTAGGTGTGTTTATGGAACGAAGGTTTCGACTTCACGAGTTGTCGATTCACCCACTGCAAAAACGGGGAATCGCTAAACGCGAACGGATACTGCGGGCTTGCCTCAATCGTGTAATCGGCGTTGCCACGATTTGAATTGACGCTCACGATGCTGTGACAACTTGTGCAAGTGAGACTTGCCTTCCCCATCGGGTCTGCGCTGAGGTCGTAGTCGGGGTCATCCCACTTCGTCGCTTCAAAACTCCCCGTGAAGAACGGGACCGGGTCATGGCAACCGGCGCAAAAGCGCGCATCTTGCACGCTTCCCTCGCGCGCGAACGCCTCGCGCCGTGTTTCCCGCACACTCGCGGTGTAAAACGGGTTGTTGAAGGAACTCGCCGCGTGCGCAGAGGCCAGCCACGACGCGTGCACATCCGCGTGGCACTCCATGCAGTAGTCATTGAGCATGAGGTGCTTTGGTTCGATGAACCCTCCGTCTGCAGTACGCGCAAGCGAAGGTTCGAAGTACTGCTCGCCCGCCTGCGGCTGCAGCGCGGTCCGCGTCGGCATAAAGACATGCACGCTCCACGCAAACGCCGCTCCTGCGAGGGCCGCGAGGCTCCATCGCGCGCCAGTCTTCCACTTGATACGGCGACCGGAAAGGCGGTGAATGATGAAGATCCACGCGACCGCAAACGGGAGCGCAACATGCAGCCAGTAGACGCTTGTCCGCGCGTCTGGATCGACAATTCCGATGACGCCGCCGAGAACCTCAACTCTCGTGAGCGCGATGCCAGTCAGCAAGAGTGCCAACGCGAGGATCAGCGTGGCGATGCCGGCCGCCTTCGCGCGAGGATTGGGCCGTGGCAGCACATTGCGCCAGTGGAGTACGCCAAACACGATCGTTGGAACCACCAGTATCAACCCGAGCACGAGGTGCCCAAGGAAGTTCCAGAGATAGAACTGATCTTGATAGGTCGCGCCACTTGACCACTCAAGCAGCGTCACCGTGGCGAGGTAGGCGCTATTCACGCAAAGCAACGCGAACAGAACAAACACGCAAGCGAGCAGCGGCTTCAGGCGAGGACCGACGGGTTGCGGAAGAACTTTCGACATGGCGGCGAGGGTGCCCCGCTTCGGGAAGCGCTGCATCGCGCAGAATCTTACCTCCCGCCCATACGCCGCGTCCGAGTTTGTTGCATGAGTGCTTCTGCTCCCGCGGTGCGAACCGAACTCGATGGGAGTGGTTCAATCGTCTCGCCATCGCGCGTGAAGAGGTCCATGTCCTTGCACCAGCCACGGGCAGTGAGTACAAAGCGTCGCGTGGTTCCGGGTGCGATCGCTTCCTGCGGCGCGTCGAATGCAAACGCAATCTCTTCTCCAGGGCCGAAGACAACGAGTGCGTCATCGGCCGCACTCATCAGTTGCCGCACATCACCCAATTCAGTGTAAAGCCCGCGCTGCGTTCGGCAGTCCCAGAGGGGGAATCGCTGCGCGTGATCGTAGAAAGGGCGCGCCTGCGAGAGTGTCGATCGCCTGGCAAATCCAACGCGCGAAAGAGACGCGGAATGCAGGGCGAGTTCAACGGAATCAACCGGAAGTGACTCGCGCTTCACGAGGCGAACCGCATCGAAGTACACCTCCATGTTCGTACGCATGCGTAACTGCGTGCAACCCTCCGGAAGATCTGCGCGCGGCACAGGCAAGGCCATGCGGCGTGGCATCCCTGCCGGATAGCCCCACTCCGCGACGAGTTCTTTCCAACTTCCGTCTTGCGCGCGTGCTTCAAGGCTCGGTGCGCGGTACTTCGCGCCTGCTTGCCAAGACGCGAACATCGTTTGGCAATAGGGATACTCCACCCAACCATCGATCACGAGCCATGGATCGTCGATGCTCGCAATCGCAAGTTCAAAGTCGAGCGCAACAACGACTTCTGACGCAAGCCGTCCGATGAAACGGTGGTCGTGCTCCGGCAACTCCAACGCAACCCCATCACGCACGCGGAGCGCAGGCTCGGTTGTAGGCAGCCATTCCTCTCGCCATGCCACGAGTGCGCCCGTTGGAGGCGGGCCAAGAATGTGCAACCGCTCATCGGGTGCCACGTCCCAGCCGCTTGGGAGATCCACCGCACAGAGCGAGAGCGAGTCGAGCATGCATGACTCTTCCATCGGCTCTGCGAGCGCGACTCGCAGCCTTCCATCCGTGCTTGGGGCGAGCGCGCCTTCAGGGAGTACCAGGACCTCGTGCGGGCGAGGTTCGCTATAGACGCCAGGCTCAAGAAGGTATCCAACCCCACCAACGCCCAAGAGATCCGTGATGAATTGCATGCGCGTGCCATCAAATGCGAAGAGCACGGGGCAACTCGAGAGTTGTCGCTGCGTTTCGACGATACTCGCAATCTCCCCTGCGCGAACCGTACGCTCGGTTTGCATGACACCATCGGACCAGTCAATCTCGACGAAGTCCGCGCGCGCGGCGTTCCCTAAACCAATCGGGATGGGCGCGAGCGATTGCCCGCTGCGACTCGAAGTTCGCGAGGTCGTCGCCCCTACCCACGACGAACCCACACGAGCCGCGACCGAAGCGCCGAGGCCGCTGGCGTTGGAACGCATCGACTGGCTCGGATCAAGGCGACCGCGCAATCGCAGTGCGGCAAACTGCATGCGTGACTTCCCCGCGCCCGCGATCATCGGCGCACCCGCATTGCGCAGATACAACATCGATGCGCCACGCACGGCGTCTAGATCAAGTACGAAACTCGAAAGGGTGTTGGGCGGCGATGGAATCGTGTGCAGCGCGCTCAGGTCCGTCGTGAGGATTGTTGTCTGACCTCGATGTTGCTCCAACACTTCGCTCTGGCCATCACCATCGATGTCCGCGATCGAGATCGCCCCACCGCTCACTTCCTGGCCCTGCGAGGGCGCATGCATCCAAACCGGAGTCTCAAGCGAGAACCGCCGGACTCCACTCCGGCCCAGCGTGACCAGCGCGCGAGTCGCGTCGTCGACATCGTCAAGTCCGACGAGAGCGTCTGCCTCGGTTGAGAGAAAATCTGCCGGGACGGAGGCGCGGCGCCACCTCCATATGCGATCGTTCAGCCAAATCTCATGAGGAGCCTGCGCCTTCAGGACCACAATGTCCACATCACGATCCCGATCCACATCAGTGACAAGTACTTGTCGAGAAGGGCGTTCATCGAAGGCAAGTCCTTCCTGCGCGCCGAGTGCGCGAAAGGACCCGTTTGCGTTGTTCGCGAGCAGTTCGTTCTTTCCAACATCATGCACAAGGAACAAGTCAAGATCGCCATCGTGATCGAGGTCGGTGAGCGTCCCATCCACGGTCGCGTTCCCGCTGCCTGCAACGCCAAACTCCGCTGTCGCGTCGCGGTACTCGGAATCTGACTCGCGCATCAAGAGGACATTGTTGGCCTCACGGCAGAAGTAGAGATCGTCGCGCGAGTCATTATCGATATCCCCAACCAGCAGCGCGCGCACATCCGTAATCCACGCCGCTGGGTGCGCTCGATCGAGTGTGTAACTCCCGCGCTCCGATGCGAGCAGGACGGCGTTGGGCGGCAGACCTGTCCCTTCCGCGGCGAAGGCGCGGAGGACAATGATGTCCTGCAAACTGTCGAGATTGAGATCGACCGTGACCGCTGATGAGAGCGAATCACAACTCCACCGCAACGCATCCGCCGATTCACCTTCCACCACGAGTGGCTCCGCTGCAGCAAAGCAATCCGCAAAGTTCGCCTTTGTAGGCTCTGCAGTCAACGGCTCCTCAGGCAGCGCGACGAGTGCGAGCGCGCCCATTCGCGTGTACTTGAACTCTGCTGTCAACGCGCGAGGATGCTCAAGAAGCGCTTCGAACGTCGCAAGCGCACTCGCCGCGAGTGCTTCATCACCCGTTCTTCGGGCACAGCGTTGGACACCCAGCCACGCACTTTTCAAGAGTGGCTCTCGTTGCGCTGCCTTCTGAAACCACTTCAGCGCTTCGGCAGGTTGGCTCATGGCGTCGAACGACGCTCCCAGAAAGTACGCTGCGTAGGCATCGTTGGGCGACAGGGCCGCGCATTCGGCGAATTGAGGCGCGCTTTCTTCGGGGCGTCCGAGGTAGAGCAAGCACAGCGCCGCTCCGTATCGCGCGCGAAGGTCCATCGGCTTTCGCAGGAACAACTCGCGGAACTGCGCGAGGGCGACGCTCTGCGAACCCTCATCAGCGTTGTTCATGCGGGCAAGCGCGAGGTTGAACTTTAGGAGATCGTTGCTTGGATCCTCTCGCAAGAGTGCGGCGAACGCGGTCTCCGCCCTGGCAAACTCGAACTGTCCCATGTCCGCCGCGGCGTCATTCAGGCGATCGCCCGATGCAAGCGCGGGCGATTGGCTCGGACGATCACACCGGAGGAGTCCTCCCCAACAAACGGCGACAAGGAGCCCACGCCCAAGCCACCGCCAATGCCCGCACGCGCGTGCATTCACCGCAGTTCCTCCGCGCGCCGCTTCGCTGCCGCAATCCGCACATCATTCATTTCGATAGCGATACGCGAGTGACCGGCGCGGGCAAACATGGGTTGCGCTGCATAGGGATACGCCTCGGCTCGATAGTGCGCGATCATGTCATGTCCGCGACGGCGTTCGCGCGCCGAGCGGAGTGCGGCAAGATCAATCGGCGCGACGACGACCTTTTCGCCCGGACCCGGATCCGCTTGCGCCAAGATGCGACCATCAAAGTCAACCGCCATCGAACCACCCGGCCAAGAAAATGGCGGGTACCCCTCAAAGGTCGCGCCTTGATTACACGCAAGGACGAACGCAGTGTTCTCGATCGCGCGCGCACGGTTGATGGTCGTCCACCAATCCATCGGTGCGGTGGATCCCCATGGATCCATGTACGCACTCACGCGAATCAAGACTTCTGCGCCGTTGAAGGCAAGTTGTCGAATCGCTTCCGGAAAAAGCCAGTCGTAACAAATGGCGCAACCGATCTTGCCAATCTCGGTGTCGGCAACGGGGAACATCTCCTCGCTATACCCCGGAACATCGTGCGGACTGGCGTGCACCTCCCAGGGAATCCAAGGGTTTACCTTGCGGTACTTACACAAGATGCCATCCGGTCCGATCAGGCATGTCGTGTTGAAAACGACCCCCGGATACTTCTTGTCAACCTCGAGAAAGGTACCGGTTTGGACGAAGCAACCGGTGCGCTTCGAAAAACGCACATACGCATCCGTGTGATCGTTGGGAATCTCAACCGCAAGGTGATCCGCCAACTCTTCGACCGTGAAGTAGCACGGCGCGCCATGCGCGAACTCTGGGAATGCAATCAATCGCACATCGAAAAATGGTGCGTAGCCCGCGACCGTCTGATCCGCCATGGCAATCATTCGCTCGGTCCGCTGCGCGATCTCCAAGCGCGTCTTCGGATTCGCAAATGCAGTCTGAATTGCCGCAGCCGCGTAACGCTCGGTAGCCATGTTGGAGAGGGTAACCCAGGAGTGCGAGCCAAGGCCGCGCTGATGCCGCGAATCACGCCAGTTCGGGACTCCCCTAGACCGAAGCTTTCACGCGGATTGGTTCCGTCTGCAAGAGGACCATTTTCGCGTACTGGCCGCTTGACGACATCAACTCCGCGTGCGTACCTCGCTCGACGATCCGTCCCTCATCGAGGACGAGAATGAGGTCTGCCTCTTGAATTGTGGAGAGTCGATGCGCGATGACGAAGCTCGTCCGCCCAGGAAAAATATCCCTCAACGCCGATTGAATGAACCGCTCACTCTCGGTGTCGAGGCTGCTCGTCGCCTCGTCAAGAATGAGAATGCGGGGATCGGCGAGCACCGCTCGAGCGAGCGCGAGCCGCTGCCGCTCGCCCCCACTGAGTCGCACACCGCGTTCGCCGATCCGTGTTGCGTAGCCCTGCTCGCACCGCTCGATAAAAATATCCGCCCGCGCCACGCGCGCGGCCTCCTTGACCTCCTGCATCGTCGCGTTCGGTCGCGCGTAGGCGATGTTCTCCGCAAGCGAGCCGTCGAACAGGAACACATCCTGTTCCACAATGCCAAGCAGACTTCGAAACTCTTCGAGTCGAAGGTCGCGCAGGCAAACGCCGTCGAGCGAGATACTCCCTTCGAGCGGATCGTAAAAGCGCGCGACAAGATTCGTCAGCGTCGTCTTCCCGGCGCCGCTGGGTCCCACCAAGGCGACAACCGATCCCTTCTGCGCCTGGAACGAGATTTCCGAGAGCACGCGCCGCTCACTGTTGGGATAAGAGAAACTGACGCGGTCGAACTGGACCTCGCCCCGAACGAGTTCCCGCCGAATCGGGAGCGACCCTCGCGCGCCGTGGAGTTCCTCTGGTTCTTCGAGAAGATCGAGCGTCCGATCAAGACTCGCCAATTGCGTCTGCAAGTTTGTCGCCGTGTTCGCGAGAACTTCGAGTGGGCCCAGAAGCATGGTGACATAAGTCAGAAACATCACCAGGTCGCCGGCCGTCAAGACGCCTGCAACCACCTGCGTTCCTCCGTACCAGAGCAGCGCAACCGTCGCGATCGGAACGAACAGTTCCCAGGAGATCTCGATCCCCCTTGACCACCACCACACAAACATCTCCGTGCGCGCTTGCAGGCCGGTGTTGCGCACAAACCGATTTCCTTCCGCTGTCTCACGCGCGAAGCCGCGGACAATCCGAATCCCGCCAAAACTCTCGGCCGCGTGACCGTCAGTTTCATCGCGAATCTTCTTGAGGTCACGGTAGATCGGGCGAATGCGTCCAATCCAAGTTCGATGGCTATACCACACCATCGGCAGCAACAGCAACGCGCCCACGAGGAGCCGCCAATCGGTGTAGGCGAGAATCGTGACGCAGCCCAGCAACTGAACGGCCGCACGAAATGGGTTGTAGAGGAGTCCGAAGACCAACTCGCCCGCCGCTCCCGCATCCTCGCGCAAGAGGCTCGCAACCCCGCCCGCTCGAAGTTGCTGCACGCGCGGCAAAGGAAGTCGAATCGCTCGCTCGAATGCCGCATGACGCACGCGAATCTGCAAGCGCTTCGCTAACTGCGTCGCGCGATGCCGACCAATGAGGCCCACCGCAACCTTCGACATGACCACCGCGAGGGTGATGCCCGCGAGCACCGCCAACAGTTGCGGTGGCGAGAGCGCACCTTCCACAAACCACGCGCCGGCGTCCAAGAGCCACCGCGGTGCCGGTGCGCTCCCAAACACACTGTCAATCGCGATTTTCACCGACGCCGGAGGCGCGAGCCCCATCAGCGTCGACAGCGCGAGCGTAGAGAAGCAGAGAACCAGTGTCTTCCGTTCCGTCCGCAACAGTTGAAAGTACGCGCGCACGAGTTGACCGAACGAGCGAGTCCGCGCGGATGCAGCCTGCACGCCAATGGTGTCCTTCGGGCGCGCGCCGATCGGGCGACTCGCAAGCTCGGTGCGATACCGTTCGAATCGTTGACGACTCGTCGATGCCGACTTGCTCACGACGCACGACTCCCTTCCGATTGGATCGGCAGGCTCACGCCCACGAACTTTCGCTTTCGAATCTCCTCGTTGCCGAGTTGCCCACACGCCGCCATTTGCGAGCGACCCTTCGTTCCGCGCCGTTTCGTGAACTGCCCCTGTGCAATCGCGCGAGCCATGAACGCGAGCACCGATGCTTCCGTCGGCGCTCCCCACGGGGAGTTGCGCCGAGGGTTGTAGGGAATGACATTCAAGGAGCAACGAATACCCCGGAGGTACGCGCAAACTTCATCGCAATGCTCTGGGGCGTCGTTGACGCCTGGGATCAACACATACTCAATGCACATCGCACCGCGCCCGTACTTGGGGAACGCGACGATCGCATCCCGCAGGGCAGCCATGCTCCACGCACGATTGACCGGCATGATCGACGCGCGAATCGCGTCGTTGGGTGCATTCAAACTCACCGCAAGATTCAGCTTGTGAAATCCGTGGCGGTCCACCAATGCACCGATTCGCGCGATACCCGCAGGGTTTCCCACCGTGGAGATCGTGATGTTGGTTGCCGGAACATGCGCACCGTCATGACCCGCGAAGATCTCGACCGCGGCGAGGACGGCGTCAAGGTTGTCCGTCGGTTCGCCCATGCCCATGAAAACGATGTTCTTCGGGCGCACGCCGATGCGGTGTGTGGAGACCCACCACTGCATCACGATCTGCTCCGCGGTGAGACTCTTCATCAGGCCCATCTGCGCGGTCTCACAGAATGTGCAACCCATTGCGCAGCCGACCTGACTCGACACACACAGCGTGGTGGTGACGCGATCGCCACGAATCATAGGAATGATGACGGATTCGGTCTCGAGTCCATCTTCGTGTTGCAGCACGAACTTGATTGTCTCGATTGCGCCGTGCCCCTCCCGATCTTCAAGCGTCTCGCGCGATTCGCGAACCACGGGATGGACCGCGAAGGGCGCGAACGCGGGCATCAGCCCTTCCCGAAACAGCGCGCGATAGGCCAACAACGCATGATGCGGAGTCGGGCGCGTCCCCTTGGGCAATCGTGCACACGACGCAACAAAGTTCTCGCGCGTGCATCCAAGCGGATGAGGAAAAACAAAAGATTCGCTCGAAAGCTCGGGCTCCACCCTTCGAGTGTAACCCCTACACTTTCGGCAGAGATTTCACCGCCATGCACATGAAGCAATCCGATCATCCGCACGGTCCGCCCATCGTGAGCGTGACATTTGAACTCGAAGACGCCGCCGCGCTCACGGGTACTTCACAATCGCAATGGACCTGCATGGGCGGCGAAGGCGAGTCGCTGCTCGAACTCGCTCTTGAGCATGGCATCAACATCGAACATGCATGCGGCGGCGTGTGCGCCTGCTCCACCTGCCATGTGTACATCGAACGAGGCATGGATCAGATCAAGGAAGCAACCGAAGCCGAAGAAGATCGAGTGGAGGAAGCGCCTGCAATTCAGCGGAATTCTCGACTCGCCTGCCAATGCGAGATCAAGGGGACGCAGCCAATCGTCGTCCGGGTCCCTTCGTGGAACCGCAACGCGGTCAAAGAAGTCCCGCATTAGCTTGAGCGCTCGTGCAAGATTCTGACCCGCTGCGGGTCAAATCGTTGCACTCGCTCTGGACTGCGCTGGGGCGAGTGAATCGCCACCAGCGCAGAGTACGCACAGTGCGTCGCGCGTGCTTGAGCGCTCGTGCAAGATTCTGACCCGCTGCGGGTCAAATCGTTGCACTCGCTCTGGACTGCGCTGGGGCGAGTGAATCGCCACCAGCGGAGATCTCGCTCGGTGCGTCGGAGTGCGTCACCAAATGCAACGCGTCCGATTTGCGCCGATCGCGATTCATTCGCGGCGGCGCAGTCGAAAGCGAGCGAGGGAATCTGCTGCTTGGAGCAGATTCCAAGTCGCGAGCGCTCAAGAATCGCGAGCGAGGGAATCTGCTGCTTGGAGCAGATTCCAA
>SXGS01498402.1_pt1 | contig 51395 bp, 43 predicted proteins | sample 3174681 | NCBI WGS metagenome assembly SXGS01 (sample SAMN11356861, study PRJNA531348) | freshwater metagenome | isolation source: freshwater sample F1-80 | place: China: Fuxian Lake, Yuxi | collected 2017-12-25
TGGGCCGCGTCGACGACCAGGACCACGCCCTCGCAGGCTGCCAGCGAGCGGCTCACTTCGTAACTGAAATCGACGTGGCCAGGCGTATCGATTAGGTTCAGCTCATATAGATCGCCTTGCCGATCCCGATAATGCATCCGGACCGCGCGGGCCTTGATCGTGATGCCCTTCTCGCGCTCGAGATCCATGGAGTCCATTACCCGGTCATTGACGTCCTGATTCTCACGGAAGGCGCCCGATTGCCAGAGCATGGCGTCTACGAGAGTCGTTTTCCCGTGGTCTACGTGGGCGATAATTGCAACATTTCGAAGATCTTCGCGGTAGGTCACCACGGCAGCCTATGTGCTCTGGGGCCGATCAGTGAAAACGCTTAACCCGAGTAATTGGCTAGAGGTCGCAAAATATCCCTAGGCTCGAGCGTTTTCGTATTGAAGACGACCAAGGGCCCGGATTCCACAACGAAAACCTGTGCACCAAGCGAAGCCCACGGGCCGCTGCGTTAACCTACGCGGGAGCACTTCACCTAGAAAAGAAGATCAAAGGTCGAAGAGCGAAGTTAGTGCCCCGGTGCGGGCAGTAGCAGTGACAGCCTAAGCCCCACTCGGTACTCAGGCAGCCTGGTCGGGCGGTGTTTCGAGGGTAGTGAAGAGTGATTAAGACCTAATTGCTGAAACGGCGTTGAGTGGCAAGTTGTTGCTCGTGCCACTAGTCGGTATTTAGTTGATTCCGGTCGCGCCACACACCGGATGCTGTGAGACTACCGGCACACAATCAAGGAGGCCCAATGATCATTCATTCATCCCCCCTGCCAGACGTCGAAATCCCCAATATCGCCATCACTTCTTATGTTTTGCAAGAGGCCGGCCGGGTGCCCGATCGCGAAGCGCTAATTGATGGTCCGACCGGTCGCAGTTACACCTACGCCAAGTTAAGTGGCATGATCCACGCGTTTGCCGGTGGCCTGCAGGCCCGCGGCCTCGGCCCGGGCGACACCATCGCGCTTCTCTCACCGAATATCCCCGAGTTTGCGATTGTCTTTCACGGCGCCGCGGTAGCAGGGGTGGCCGTCAGTACCGTGAACCCGACCTACACCGCCGAAGAAATCCGCTTTCAAATCCTTGACTCCGACGCGAAATTGGTCATAACCATCGCCATGTTCCTCGAGACGGCCCAAGAGGCAAGTCACGGAACCGAAGTCACCGAGATCGTCATAATCGGTGACGCCCCCGAGGGCACCACCGCATTCGCCAGCATGTTCGGTGCCCCGATTGCGCAGGTAGAAGTTGATCCGAGCAACCATGTGGTGGTGCTCCCGTATTCGTCGGGCACCACCGGGCTGCCGAAGGGCGTGATGCTCACGCACCGCAACCTGGTAGCCAACCTCGTGCAGGTCGAGGATGCACTGTCGATCGATGACGGCGAGATCGTGCTTGCCGTTCTACCCTTCTTTCATATCTATGGAATGCAGGTCCTGCTCAATGAGTTCCTGTCGCGCGGTGCCATCATCGTCACCGTGCCGCGCTTTGACCTCGAGCAATGCTTGAGCATCATCCAAGAACGGAAGATCACCCGACTATTTGCCGTCCCGCCAATCGTTCTCGCCCTCGCCAAGCACCCACTGGTTGACAAGTACGACCTCTCAAGCCTTAAGCAGGTGTTTTCCGGTGCTGCGCCCCTTAGCGCTGAACTTGCCCAGGAGGCGGCCCAGCGCATCGACTGCGATGTGGTTCAAGGCTTCGGGATGACGGAGCTGTCGCCGGTGAGCCATGTGACTTGGCCCGGGCAGTTCAAGCCCGGCACCGTGGGCGTCACCATCCCCAATACCAAGTGCCGCATCGTGGATCCCGAGACCGGTGAAGACCAAGGGGTGGGTGGCGTTGGCGAGCTTTGGGTCCAGGGCCCGCAGGTGATGGCGGGCTACCTCAATAATGCCGAGGCCACCGCGCTGACCATCGACGCCGATGGCTGGCTGAAGACCGGTGACGTTGCAACTATCGACGCCGATGGCCACGTCACCATCGTTGATCGCCTAAAGGAGTTGATCAAGTACAAGGGCTTCCAGGTGCCGCCGGCCGAACTCGAGGCACTGCTGCTCACCCACCCGAAGATCGCTGATGTTGCCGTCATCGGGGTGCCCGATACCGAGGCTGGTGAGATCCCCCGCGCCTTCGTGGTGCTCCGGGCCGACCAGACACTTACGGCCGCTGACATCACCGCCTTCATGCACGACAAAGTTGCTACCTATAAAGTGGTGCACGACGTAGTTTTCGTGGATGCGATCCCGAAGTCTGCATCGGGCAAGATCCTGCGCAGGCTACTGCGCGACTCCTAACGAAGGGCGCCAAATGCAGCTGACCCCCGGCAAGATTCTCCCGTCATTAGCAGCTGGAGCGTTGGCCGCGTGCCTGCTCGTAGCCGCGGCCCCGGGAGCTGCCGCCGATCAGGCATCACCACTTGTCGGCACCTGGGTTGGCACTGCTGACGTCTATTACGGTGGCAAGTACTCACAGGGCACCGAGAAGATCATCATCACCGCAGCCAAAGGAAGTGTCGCCAAAGGCACCTGGCAATGGAAGCCAACCGGTGGCAGGTGGTCTAAGCCAGCACCCGTGCAACTGATCGCCATGGACCCCGTGGCCGGCGAGGCCCATATCGACATTCTGGGCGCTGACGCTGATGGCACCTACGAAGGTGTGCTGATCCCCGGGGTGAGCCTGGAGATCGGCTATATGGATCCGCAGCATGAAGCCGGAAAGCAAACCCTTGTCCTGCATTCGTTGATGACCAAAGCCCAGTAGTAATGCCCGCCCCGATCGCCGCCAGCGGCACCTTCACCCTCGGTGCGAACACCGATGATCCGATCACGATCCACCGCTTGGGTTTTGGCGCCATGCGGGTCACCGGCGCCGGTATCTGGGGTAATCCACCCGATCATGATGTTGCAATCAAGGTACTGCGTCGCGCGGTTGAGCTAGGTGTTGACTTCATCGACACCGCAGACTCATATGGCCCATATGTCAGCGAGGATCTCATTCGCGAGGCGCTATACCCGTATGGCGACGTACTGATCGCCACCAAGGGCGCACTGACCCGGCAGGGGCCGGATCGGTGGGAGGTGGTCGGCAATCCGGCCTATCTTCGTCAATGTGTGCAGATGTCACTTCGTCGCCTAGGCGTTGAGCGCATCGACCTTTGGCAACTCCACCGTATAGACCCAAACGTGCCGGCCGCGGACCAATTCGGTGTCATCAAAGAAATGCAGAACGAGGGCTTGATTCGTCATATCGGGCTCTCCGAGGTCAGTGTCGCTGCCCTCGTAAGTGCCCAGCAGGTTTTCAACGTGGTAAGCGTGCAGAACCTGTACCACGCCGGTAACCGCGCATCCGAAGAACTTCTCGATCACTGCGCCGCGAATCAGATCGGTTTCATCCCGTGGTTTCCGCTCGGCAACCGCGAGTTGGTTGCCGCCGATGGCCCGCTCGCTGGTATCGCCACCCGGCTGGGCTGCACCCCGGCGCAGGTCGCCTTAGCTTGGCTGCTTCAGCATTCACCGGTAATGCTGCCGATACCGGGCACCGGCTCAATCGCGCACCTTGCGGAGAATTGCGGCGGGGCCAGCGTGCAACTTGATGCGCAGGCGATCAGCGAGATCAACGACTTAAGTGCGGACCTAGTTTGACCCTTGCCGGGCCAGCCAGTTCTGGAAATCGATTTCCTGTTCTTCGCGCCACCTGTCAACCTGCTCGGACAACTGCGCGGAACTCACGGCCGTCAATGCCGGATAGGCATCGACCTCGGCCAGGAAAATCTGCCCGGCGGCGATGGCATCGGCCTGCGCCCCATGCCAGTCGGCATCATTCAAGGTGATGCCGTAGCGCGCAGCGGTCGGTTGCAGGCGCCGCTGCGCCTTGCCCTTGACGTACTTGTTGAACTGCCGGTCGATCACATAAGCACAGACCGCAAGGCCGGGTGGCAGTGGCGCCAACCCGGCCCGGATCAAGTTCGAGTCGGTGACCGGGATATCGAAGTCGGATTTGAAGCAGACGATCGGCGCCCCGGCGCCCAGCAAGAAGGCTCGGATATCGGAAAGTGCTGCTACTTGCTCCAAGCCCCGGTCTCGGCTCATCTGTGTGGTCACCCCATGAATAGCGCTGGCCGCCTCGGGGATCTCCACATCAACCGCGATCAGCCAAGACCTGGACGCAACCGGTAGGCGATTGACGTAGTGGATCGCCGCTGCCGTGACGATTCGAGACTCGCCCACGTCGATACCGGTGGTTTCGGTGTCATAGGCGATGAAGCCCTGCTCGACCCAAGTTGTCGCCATCAGGCCCCCACCTCACTCGTATCCTTCGCCCGTGCGCCGAAATATCAATATAGCCGTCGCCTCTGTCACTCTTGCTGTTTTGGCAGCCGCCAGCGGACCAGTCATCGGGGCAGCCGCGGCTGCACCCACATCGGCCACTGCTTCGAGTTTGGCGGCATTTACCCTCGTCGCGCCCACCTCGCAGGTGCCCTCCGGGCTCCTCGCCCGGGCCGTCATTGCCGCGGGCGCTGGCTGCCCGCTCCTTACCGGCACCTACTCACCGACTCCAACAAGTGCCCCGCATACGCCGGCATTGATGTTTGCAAACTCGCGCTGCCGAGGAACGCGCTAACGGCAATGATCGGCAACAGCGGCACCTATTTAGATCCAGCAAGCGCGGCTACCCCCAGCCCACCTACGGACCGCTGACCAATCCAGATGGCACCGCGCTGAGCCCGCTGGCAGCCCCGTACCCGGCACCCACCAGCGTTTGGACCGATGTGCGATTTGGTTACGTGATCGCGACACCAAAGGCTGGCTCATCGGGTTGGCTCTTTGACCAGCGCGATCAACGGGGTCAAAGTTTTGCGGAATGTGATCTGGTCCAGCGCACTATGTCATGCGAATGACCGGCCGATCAACCACCAAAGATGCGTGCGAAGAAGCCACCCTTAGCGGCAGCCTTCTCGGCGGCGGTGCACGTGCAGCGCTCGTTCTTCGGGATGCCGCGCATTACCTGTTGCTGATGCTGGCCGCAGCCGGCCCAGGTGGCTTTCTTGCAGGCACGGCAGGTGGTCTGGTGGCACATGATCATCCATTTCGTTGGGGCCTCCAGCAGGGTCCCAAAAGCATACCCCTAGGGGTATAGGCAAAGTCAAATCCCAGTGCCACTCGCCCGCCAGTCCTGAGTTCGCGGCGGGATCGGATACTTTCTGATTTTTAGCCCTGATCTAACAAGTGCGCTGCCGTACGGCACAACCGGCTCGCTTTCAGTCAGCCGCAACGATCCGTTGGCGCTGGATACCCAGTTGGTCGATGCCCAGTTCCATGACGTCACCGACAGCAAGGTAGGTGGGCGGGATCATGCCCAGGCCGACCCCGGGCGGGGTGCCGGTGTTGATCAGGTCACCGGGCTCAAGGACCATGAACTGGCTGAGGTACCACACTAGGTAGGGGACGTCGAAGACCATCGTGCTCGTCGAGCCGGTCTGGCGGCGCTGCCCGTTCACATCCAGCCACATGCCCAGGCCGTGCACGTCGGCGATCTCATCCGGGGTCACCAACCACGGCCCGCACGGGTTGAACGTCTCGCATGACTTGCCCTTCACCCACTGCCCACCGCGCTCGAGTTGGAACTCCCGCTCCGACACGTCGTTTACCAAGCTAAATCCGGCGATGTGCGCCCAGGCGTCCTCGGGGGCAGCTAGGTAACGGGCCCCCGCCCCGATGACAACTCCCAACTCCACCTCCCAGTCGGTCTTAGTCGACCCTCGCGGCACGATGACATCGTCGTCCGGACCGACGACGGTGTTCGGAGCCTTGTTGAACACGATCGGCTCGTCCGGGATCGCCATCCCCGACTCGGCAGCATGGTCGGCGTAGTTCAATCCAATGCACAGCACTTGATGCGGACGGGCGATCGGCGCGCCCAACCGTCGATCACCCAATGGCTGCACCTGACCCGACGCTACTCGCCGCGCAACCTCTGCTGTGAGCTCCGGCAGATCGAACCCGGCCAGAAAGTTCCCGTCGATATCGTCAGTGCGGTCGGCAATGTCGACGAACAAGTCCTTGCCAATCATCACGACAGGCATCTCATTGCCGGGCTGTCCAATACGAGCAAATCTCAAGGCAGAGCCTCCATGTCAGATTAGCTCAAGTCTACTAACAAATTGGGTTACAACGCCACGGCACTTTTGCTCCCCCGCACCAGAAAATAGACCAAAGCTGGAGCCAGCAGCTCTCACCACTCCGCTGTACCTCCATCCTCGTGCACCCAACGCACCGGCATACTCGAAATATAGGGGTGGTGCGCGGCTGCGGATTCATTCAGATCGACACCGATGCCTGGTCCTGTTGGCGGTAGCACGTGTCCGTCCACAATCGGTGGGACCCCGGAAACCACTTCTTCACGCCATGGAACGTCCGCGCGCATCACTTCCTGGATGAGGAAATTCGGCATCGCGAATCCGATATGGATGTTCACCATTGTCGCAATCGGGCCAAGGGGATTATGTGGAGCCAAAGAAACTCCGAAAGTTCCGCAGAGAGCACCGATTCGCATCGTCTCGGTCACCCCTCCAGCGTGACACACATCTGGCTGCGCCACCGAGATGGCTTGGACTTGCAACAAGGACAGAAACTGCTCCCGATGGAACAGTCGCTCACCCGCGGCCACTGGGATCACAGTGGCTCGAGCCACCCGAGCCATTTCGGTTGCCGGAACCTCCGGTCCCACCACTTCCTCGATGAATAGTGGTGAGAACGGTTCGAGCACTTTAGCAAAACAGATGCCCATCGCAGCCGATGTCCGGCCATGGAAATCGACCATGATGTCCATGTCCGGACCCGCGGCTTCTCGTGCTGTTGCCATGACCTGTTCAGCCGAACGCAGCGCGGCGATGCCGTCGACCGTGCGAGCCCGCGGCACAGCAAGAATCTTTATGGCATCGAATCCATCTCGTTTGCTTTCCTCGATGCGCGCGGCAAGGCCTTCCTGCATGTCTCCATAAACGGTATCGGAGTTTCCACCACCCACGTGGTCGTACATGCGCACGCGGTCGCGAACCAACCCCCCAAGGTACTGCCACAGCGGAATGCCTAAGTCCTTTGCTGCAATATCGTGTAAGGCTTGATCGATTCCGCTGATCGCCGACATTGTGACGGCACCACCCTTGAAGAAGGGATACCTGTAAAGGTGCTCCCAGGCACGAGTGATGTTTCGCGGATCGGCTCCGACGACCAGCGGGGCGAGTTCTTCGACACACGCAGCTACAGCCGCTGACTGGAACTCGAGCGTTGCCTCACCAAGCCCGTAAAGTCCGGGTTCGTCCGTCTCAACACGAACAAAAAGCCAGTTACGCATCTTGGCGTTGACCAAGAATGTGCGAATTTTCGTGATCCTCATCCCGTCTTGGTTCCTCATTCCATTTTAATTGAATGATCTCGCAGCTGACGGCAATCCCTGACCACTAACCATGCTGCATGCACCGTCCAAACCTTAATCGAACCACAGCACCAAGGCCCACTGCTCCCGGTGCCCACCATTGCTCGCATGAGATCCACCCGCCGACATCCATTGGGGCAATAACTTCGCTCAACATATCGCGTTCACGTAGGAGGACTCCAGAGCACATTACTCCTCCACGAGCGCGAGCACTCCATCTCTCCCGCATCAGGCGCACTGACTTGGTGCGGCAAAGACACTATGGATCGCGAGACGGCCGTTGCCTGACGGATATCTTGACAGCATAGGTACCAGCTTTATCCAGCGGTGATTGCGTCTGCAAATGTCGGAGTGGCAGCTGCCGGCCAGAAAGTGGCTCGACATCGTCTAGCCTCGGCGCCGATAAAGAGGCGCCGCAATTGCTCTACGAATCCGGATCGCAGTGCAGGTCCTCATGAGCAGACGCTATCCTATGAGACACCGGTGGAGGACATACTTGATGAGATTCTTTCGACAAATTTAACGCGATCAAGCATGAGCTGAAGAGCCGAAATAACTAACAATGCATAAATCAAATAGCCCGTTAACCGTACTCTCGTCTTGATTTAGGTCAAAAGGCCCCTTACCTTTTTTCAGCGCCTTCCATGGAACCCAATGTTGAACACTAAGACGAGGGATCTCCAATCCATCAAGCGAAGTCAAGGAGAGCTTGGCGCCTAGGAGCGACCAATTACCGGCTCGATACGCTCAGGAAACTCAAATTCGGGGGCCACCAAAAAGTCCAAATCGCAACCCTCCGGCGCCTGAAGCACGTGCGCTTGGAAGAGCAATGGCCATCCTCGACGATGAGTTCCTGGCGGCTCACATCGTAGGCGACGACGGCGTTCAATTTCTGAGGCCGCAACGACGAGGTCAAGAGTCCCACCGGGAACGTCCAAGCGGATGAGATCCCCGTCCTCCACAAGTCCAATTGGGCCCCCGATACCGGCCTCCGGTGCCACATGCAGAACAACAGTACCGAAGGAAGTGCCGCTCATCCGACCATCACTGATGCGGACCATATCGGTGACACCGCGATCCAATAGCCGCTGGGGAATCGGTATCATTCCCCACTCTGGCATCCCCGGAACATTTACCGGACCACAACCGGCGAGCACCAGGACTGCCTCCTCAGGAACATCCAGCATCGGATCATCAAGACGTCGCCGCATATCCATGTAGTCTTTGAAAACCACTGCCGGCCCCTGATGAACAAGCAAGTTAGGAGAAGCCGCACTGCATTTGATGACCGCACCATCAGGAGCCAAAGAACCAAAGACAACACGGATCGCCGGACCTGGCAGCAACGGATCATTGCGAGTGCGGATTGCATTTGTTAATGGCTCCGATGGGGCTGAAGTTAAGACATCAGTCAACGGTCCCGCCACCCCAATCGTCCCGAGGCTCAAAACCTCCCGCAACTGCGACAGCAGAGCTGGCACGCCCCCAGCGAGGTGAAAGTGTTGGATTCGGTTCCTACCACTCGGTTGAACGTCTGCGAGAACGGGAACTCCCTCGCCAGCTCGTGTCCACTCTTCGAGAGGCCACCGAATGCCTAAGCGCCCGGCAATCGCTGGTAAATGAATGATCGCATTTGTTGATCCCGCTATCGCCTGCAGGACAATGCGAGCATTGGCGAAGGCTTCTTCTGTCATTATATCGCGTGGACGAAGGTCCTCTCTAACCATCGATACAATGCGTTCACCCGTTGAGTGGGCGCTGGCAAAAGCATCTGGGTGGCCAGCTGGAATAGTGGAACTGCCTGGCATGCACATTCCCAGCGTTTCCGTAATTATCGCCATCGTCGAGGCCGTTCCCATGGCATTACATGACCCGTTTCCACACGACAAGCACTGCTCGAACTCAGCCCATTGCGCATCCGAAACCCGCCCAGACCGATAACTATCGAGCATGTGCCACAGGTCAGTACCGGTCGCTAACTCCTTGCCCTGAAAAACGGAGGCTGGGCGTGCACCACCGAAGACGACGATGCTTGGTACGTCTGCACTGGCTGCTCCCATAAGCGCGGCAGGAGTAGTCTTGTCACAATTCGCGAGAAGGACAAGCCCGTCGATGGGATTCGACCTCACCGTTTCTTCAATCTCGATCGAGACGAGATTTCTGTAGAGCAAAGCCGTAGGCTTCATCAAGTCTTCGCCAAGTGACATGACCGGAAAACGCGCGGGGATTCCACCAGCACGTCGGATTCCTTCCTCAATGAAAGGAATGAGGTCCGCGAGTGGCAGGTTGCAGGGATTCAGGTCCGAAGACGTATCCGCAATACCAATAATCGGCCGGCCACCACTGAGATTCTCATCGGATGTTCCGGAGCGGATCGCGACCCGATGACTGAGAGCGACCTCGTCAGTTCCCACTACCCACATGTCGCTTCGCAGCGACTCATTACTAGAACCCTGACGTTTCATAGCTTTGCGATCGCCAATCCTTCGGCAAAGGGCGCGGACTGCTGTATCTGATAGTCGCTCCGCTCCATCCACTCTACGGACACCGCGGCCCTTCGCACCTTCTCCCGCGCAATCGCCTCGGCCTCCGACTGGAGGTGAAGCCCGCTCGGATACAAACTACGCGAATTTCGCAGTCCGAATTTAATATACACAGGCGATGCTACTCGAACAATGTCAACTATTTCATTTCCGCGCACTACGCCCCCGAGGGAGTCGGGAGCTTCGATGTAGAGATCGATTGGCATCTGCGAGACGTGTCTTAGTTCCGCGAGCTCCTCCAAGGTCAGATCTGCCGGAACGTTTATAGTGCAGGCTCCTGATCTTTCAAGATGCAGGAAAGATGCTGGATTCGTCGGAGCCATCATGACCGATATCTTCCAGCAGATGTCTCGTGGCAGGTCTCCGGCGCTCTGCATCGCGATGAGCGTATCTAAAAGTCCAAGGTCTGCAATGAGAAATCCCCTGATGCCACACTCAACAGCACGAAGAACATCTTCTACGCCGTAGCGGAGTTGTCTTACTCCACGCAATTGCGATCCAAAAACCGCCCCATCCGCTGCGTGGACTGAGCCCCCTGTCGACCATGCGTTACGAGGGCCGACGAACAAGGAGACTTCTAGGCCTCGATCCGCACTGATCTCTGACATTGCTCGCAGCTCAGCCCGAGAATGCAGCATTGCTCCCGACCCCTGACTCACGCGATTGATTACGATTCCGTACTCGTCCGCGGTCTTGAGCACTACCTCTAAAACTCGGGGACCCTCAACACTGGGAATCTCAATTCGGAACTGCCCACCATCCGGGAATCGATCCGCGCTCACCGCCGGTTCCGCGCCCGAACTGAACCCACCCAAAAACGCGTCAGCTTTCACCGAGACTTCCTTTCCCTATTTCTTCGAAGTTGCCGAGTTGCATCTTCGTCTAAGCTTGCGTCACCGATAAACGGATCGATAAGGACGCACACTCCATACTCATGCTCGGCTACCTCAGGACTTATGAGGTCCTCTTGGACATCTTCGAGGACATAGTGGACAGATCGGGTAAATGGATCCCCATAGCCACCACCACCGGGTTGGAAGCACTCCAGCATCGTACCCCGCTTCACGAGCAAGTTAGTGCGATACATACCGACATTAAAGGGTGCCTCTCCCGGTGGATGGGCCGTGAAGACATTGGGTCGTGCATCTGCGCCTCCATTCCAGCCCCAAGGTCCAAACCTTTCACCATCTCCCAATGCGGAAAGCAAGACATCCGTATCAGGTAGTGCCCATCGTCTCGTCACACCTGGGGCACCGCGATGCCACCCGGCACCGGAGGAGTCCGGTTCAATTCGGTAGCAATCAAAGAGAACCGGATAGAGCCGCTCTTGAAGCTCTATCGGCTGATTCGTGGAAGTAGTGGCGAATGTCGTCATGGCAATTGAGTTATCCTTCTTGCCAGGGCGTCCGCCCCAGCCGCCCTCGAGCCACAGATACATGACGAATTCGTCACCGTGGCGTTCGCCTCGGGGATCGATACCACCCATCACGATGTTAAGCAGGCCTGTTGGGCCAGCCATGCATCGCTCTGGAATGATCTGGATGAAGGCCTTCAACACACAGTCCCCAACTGCTGGATACACCCCGGCTGCGCATCCCGAGACGGGAGCAGGGAACTCGGCGGCCAGCAACGAAGGCTTCTCTAGGATGAATTGAACTGCTCTGAAGACACCCTGATTCATCGGGACGTGAGGAAAAATCATTTTGAGTGTCGTCACTGCCCCTGAGATTGTCACTGCTTCAGTTGAGTTCACCGCGCCGCGCGCTTGCGGCGCTGAAGCACTGAAGTCCATAGTGGCCTGGTCGCCTTCGATACTTAAAGTCATCCGAACGGGAAGTGGATCATCAGACACGCCTCCAGGATCACGATCGATGAAGGTCTCAACATCCCAGGAACCATCGGGAAGACGTCGGAATTCATCTCGCAGGAGAGCCTCCGAGTACTCGATGAGTTCGTCCATTGCCTGAGTGATCCTTGTTGCTCCGTATCGACCAGCCAACTCCTCGAGACGACGAGCTCCAAGCCGCACAACTCCGATTTGCGTGAGAAGGTCACCTCGAGCTTGGTCCGCAAGACGGATGTTTCGCATAATAAGTTCCGCTACCTCGGACTGAAAGATGCCCTCTTTGACGATGTGGACCGGCGGCACCGCCAGTCCCTCGCCGTAAGAGGAGGCAGCATTGGGGTCAAAGGTGCCTGGAACGTGGCCGCCGATATCTGTCCAGTGAGCTGAATTCTGAACGAACGCCGCAATCTTGCCGTCGAGATAGACGGGCATTATCGTCCGCATGTCGTTGTGGTGCGTGCCGCCGATGTACGGATCATTCAGCAGGACGACATCCCCGGGCTTGAAATATTCTTCCGCTGGAACACCGATCCATTCCAAGGTTCCTTTGACCGTGAATGGGATAGTGCCCAAATGGGCTGCCAAATCGGTGGTTCCCGAGGCAACCAAATCGCCATGTCGGTTGGAAATCGTGCCGGAATAGTCTGAACCTTCGGAAACGACGAGTGAGAACGCAGCGCGGCGGATCATGGCGCCCATTTCGTCCGTGATGCTGGACAAAGCCGAGTTCAGGACCTGAAACAGAATCGGATCGCGCAACCGCAACTTTTCCTGAGCTGAGGGAGTGACGCTCATTGCTTTAGTCCTTCCATCGCCATGATGAGATTGCCTATCGGATTCACATCAACCACCCATCCCGGCGGCACCCATGTTGTCGAATCGTTCTGAGGCACGACGAGAGGACCGGCCAAACTGGTCCCGGGAGTCAACGCAGCACGATGGACGATAGAGGCCGTTACCGGCCCCGAACGAGTGACGACCTCACATGTGCTGCCAGTGGTAAGGCCTGCACTCGCTTTGAATGGGATTCTTGGCGGTTTGACGGGACGAGATCCCTGCACACGCAGGGCGGCCAGTTCAATAGGTATATCCGTCGAATAAGAGTGGAACTGGCGCTCATACTCCCTGAAGAACGCATCTGAAATCTCGTCTGCAAACTTCGGTCCTACCGTGCTTGCAGCTAGGGAAATAGTCAAACCGCGAACCTGGCCGAGATATCGCACGTCAGCGCTGAACTCCAATAGTTGGTCCTGAGTGGCCACGCCATCCTCTATCAATCGACGAACCATCTGTTCGCTCAGGCGCAGAAGTACATCATTCACGGCTGCAACATCAACCTGCGACATTGCTGTGATCAGAGCCTCGGAGGCGTCGTGCACGATGTCTACGCACAGACATCCCAGTCCTGATGTGACGCCTGGTGCAACCGGGACGACGATCCGCCGGATGCCGAGAATTTCAGCCAGATCTGCCGCCTGCAGGCCCCCGCCTCCCCCAAACGGCACCAGGCTGAAATCCCTAGGGTCCAAACCGCGGTTCACCGTTATCACGCGAATCGACTTGGCCATGTTGGCATTACAGATGTCAAGTATTCCCAAAGCAGCAGCATGATCATCAAGGCCTAGGGCCTCACCAAAGGTCCGGACAGCTTGTTGCGCAGCCCGACGGTCCAAGCGGATTCCTCCCGCCAAATCGACATCGGCAGGGAGACGGCCTAGAACCACGTTGGCATCAGTCACAGTTGGCTTGACACCGCCCAGCCCATACGCAGCCGGCCCGGGCCGGGCACCTGCTGACTGTGGGCCAACATGTGGCAGACCGCCGGCGTCGATCCACGCGATGGAGCCGCCACCGGCGCCGATGGTGAGGAGGTCAATCGCCGGAAATCGAATTGGCTGTCCGAATTGGGGCGAGAACTCGGTCACGGTTCGAGCCTTGCCATCTCGGATTAAGGCGATATCAGCGGATGTGCCACCGATATCCAGTGAGATCAGTCGGTCCAAACCCTCCGCTGCCGCCAACTGCTCAGCCACAATGATGGTGGCGGCAGGACTACCCGTGGCCGCAGGGATTGTTCCCGCGATTCCCTCAGCCGCCTTTGCCCCTGCGGCGGGGCCGGACGTCACCAATCGAGCGGGAAAACGTACAGCACTCTCTGCCGTCATCAGCCCACCGCCAGAATGCATAATCGACAGGCCTCCCACAAAACCAGACTCCTTAAGACGTTGCTGAAGAGAAGTCAGATAGGAGGCGACGACGGGCATGAGAGCAGCATTGATTACTGTTGTCGAGGTGCGTTCAAACTCGGGAGGTTCGCGCAGTAATTCAGCAGAATGACACACCCAAACATCAGGGAAGCGTTTGCTGATCACCTCATGAGCCTGTTCTTCATGAGAGGAATTCATGTGTGAATGCAAAAAGCAAATAGCAAATGACACGATGTCACTAGCTGTGGCTCTCGTGACCGCGCGCTCAACATCCGTGATATCAATGGGGTGGAGCACGCGACCTGAATAATCAACCCTCTCGGCAATCTCGTACCGATGCCGTCGTTGTACCAAGGGTGCCGGTGGATCCCACAAGATGTCAAACGGTTCACCTCGGTTGTGGCGACCAAGTTGAAGAACGTCTCGAAAGCCACGTGTCGTGAGCAGTGCTGTTGGTGCCGTATTACCTGTGATGACAGCATTGGTGGCGACAGTTGTGCCATGAGCGATGGAATCTATGTCCACAAAGGCAATGCCCGCATTGGCAATCGCGTTCACAATCCCCTGATCGAAGTCGGGTGGAGTGGAAGGAACTTTCGCCACTCGCATATCAGATCCGTTGATGGCGACCAAGTCAGTGAAGGTCCCACCTGTGTCGATACCAATACGCCAACCCATTTCTACGCTCTCCCTTCGATACCCTGATGACCTAGCGAAAGGCTTGCGTCAATCACCGCGGTCGCTTCGATTTCGACAAGCAGGCCGGGGACGAGTAATCGCTGAACTTCTACCATGCTGCTAGCGGGCCTCACGTCGGCGAAGAACTCTCCATGCGCTTGAGCAATCTTTTCCCAATCATCGACGTCGGTCACGAACAGTCTGGTCCTGACAACGTCGCTAGGTCGTGCACCCAATTCCGATAACGCAGAGACGATGATCCCAAGCGCCTCTTTTGTCTGGGCGTACGGATCACCAGGGTGCAGCACTTCTCCCTCAGGTGACACTGAAGTTGTCCCAGATACCTCAATTAACGAGCCGACGCGCACCGCACGGCTATATCCCATGATCTCAGACCACGGTCGCTGTGTTGGAACAACCCGACGCTCAGTCATTAGCCGTCCACTCGCAGGGGATTTGACCAGCGCGCGACGCTGTCGGGCGGCGCGTACGTCCAAAACACCCCCAAATCGGAATCATCATCGGCCCACGTTTGATGGGGAACATTTGATTCGACAAGGAGGAGATCTCCAGCCACCACAGGATATTCCGTGCCGTCGATATCAACTACGCCCGAACCACACACAATGAAGGCCAACTCTTCTGACCTGTGCGTATGCACGGATGTGCGCACTCCTGCCGGTACATAACTGAGCCCGGCGGCTGTGTACTTGGTTGGGGTATCGGTTCCTCCCGCAAGTACTCGGACCATGCGTCCCTCAATCCAGCGCCCTTGTGATACACCTTTCCCTGCTTGAATCTGAGAGACGATCCCCAAGATGTTGTCGAGTCGCATTTCACGCCTCCTAGTACGCCATCACGTAATTGCGAAGGGCCGGTTCGTTGACAGTGGTCCCGAGACCTGGTCCATCTGGAACCCCAATCCAGCCCTCATGCGCATGGAAGGGTGCGTCTACGATCTCGTCCTGCATTGGATTCCGATCAGGCTTTAGCTCCTGGATTAGACATCTCTTGGTGCTTGCAGAAAGGGCAATCGACGCCGCGGTGTTGATCGCACTCGACCATGCGTGACTGTTGAACCACACATCACGTTCCTCAGCGAGCCTGATTACCTGAAGTGCCCCCGTAATGCCTCCAACGCGCCCAACATCGCATCCGACAACATCCAGAATACCCGGCGCGAGGGCCTCAGCGTAGCCACGTGTGTCCCATTCGCGTTCTCCACCAGCTATGAGACAGGTGGAGTGCTGCCTTAGGACGCGAAACTTGTCTACCTCCCAGGGTTCAAAAGGTTCTTCAACCCATTTGAGGTCGACCTCCTGCCATGCTTTCACTCGACGAATAGCATCGTCAACAGTCCAGACCAGGGATTGACCCCGATCCATCATGATCCACGCATCAGGTCCGCATGCGTCACGAAGATCACGAACAAAAGCTATGTCGCGTGCGACGTCGTATCCCAGATGAGCTTCGCCCTTCTTGCCCATTCCGATCTTCACACCTAGGTAGCCCTCGCGGACATACTGAGCGTGACGCTCAATTTCCTTCCCCAGATCACGATCGAAAACGTGCGTGGAGGCCAGCGCACGAAGACCTCGGGGGTCCAAGTCTGGACAACGACCAATCATCGTGCTCAACGACATCCCCGTTTCGTGGCCACGAAGATCCCATAGAGCGATATCGATAGCAGAGAGAGCAAAATTGAACAAGCCTCCGCGGTAGCCAACCCACCACCCTTGGTCTCGAAAGCGACGCCAGGTGGCCAGATTGTCTACAGAGTCAGTACCGAGTAACAAGTCGGACATTCCCTGGATCAAATGAGCGGTTGCCAAGGAACTGGCTGGAAATTGGGAGATGGCCTCACCCCAACCAACGGCACCATCGGAGGTTTCGATTCGAACGAAGAGCAGTGAGCGTTGGGCATTGAAGTCGTTGGGTTCCGGATAGAGCACTGGCAGAACTTCCACCTTGTCAATCAATGCCATGAGTACCTCCCTGTTGTCACCAACCCACCCGGCTGGTATCGTTTCCGAACACTATATGCAGAGTTGTCAGTTCTCAAGGTCGACGACGGAAATCATGAGGCCTCTGATAATCGAGCAGGCACTTTACACGCTCTCTAGGAGGCAGCGTAATGGAGCAGCGTCACGTTGTCGTGACCGGCGGGGCGAGAGGAATCGGCGACACGATTCTCCGCACTTTCGTGGAATCTGGGGCGGTTGGACACAGCCTCGATGCCATGGAGCCGGAAAATCTGATAGAGGGCGTGAATTACCTCACCGGAGACGTCGGGTTGCCTGAGGACGTCGAGCGAATGTTCGAGGTAATTCCCCGCGTCGATGTTCTCGTCAACAATGCCGGTATCCAGAGAGCAGGGCTGGTGGGCACACAGGAGACGTCCGAGTGGCGCCGAGTGATTGACGTCAACCTCATCGGTGCCTACGACTGCATTCGCTGCGCCTACCCGAAGATGGCATCGGGGGGCTCGGTCATCTCCATTGCTTCTGTTGCGGCTTTCGTCGGCCTTCCAGGTCGGTCGGCCTATGCGGCGGCCAAAGCCGGAATGCTCGGCATGACGCGTTCACTCGCCGTCGAGTTTGCCGCTAGGTCCATCACGGTAAACGCTGTGTGTCCAGGATTCATTCATACCGCCTTCGTCGATGGAGCAATTGAGAATGGCTCGCTCAATATCTCTGCCATGATGGAGCGCGTGCCGCTGAACCGAATGGGAAGAACAAATGAAATCGCTGAGGCCGTCTGGTTTCTGGCGTCCGATAACGCTCGGTACATTACTGGGCAGTCGATTACGGTTGATGGAGGTTGGACGATCCAAGGTCTCAACCAGGTTCCCGAATGGTTGACGACGCAAACCCAGTAACTAGCTATAGGTAGCGTTCTAGTGAACGCGCCAAGCCTCCACAGCCTCGGGATCAAGGGTGTATCCAAGACCGGGAACATTGTCAGGAAGGGATACGTATCCGTCTACTGCGTCTGGTTCCCCCACAAACAATCGATAGAACAACTCATCTTCATCTGGGATGACTTCATTCGGGGGCCGAATGAAATGCTCAGCCATGGGACAGCCTGGACTTGCCATAACTACGTGGTAGTTGTGGAGCTGTCCAGCGTGCGGAATCACCGGAATATCAAACGTTGAAGCTAGGGCGATTATCTTCTTCGCTTCGGTTATGCCTCCTGCGCGGTTGAAGTCCGTCTGCAATACGTCAATACATCTGTGCGTTAGTAGTTCACGAACACCAAAGCGTGTGTATTCATGCTCGCCTGCAGCAATCGGTGTTCCCACTTTGCTGCGGACTTCCCCCAGTGCGGCAACGTGATCTGGAGCAAGTGGCTCCTCTATCCATGCAAGGCGAATACCTGCGTCTTCAATCATCCTGATCATTCTGATCGCGTACCAAGTATCCCAGCCCATGTAAGCATCAACCATGTGTTCAACATGTAATGGAAGACGATCCGCAACAGTTTGAACTAATTCCAGGTTGCGGTGCATACCAATTTTCCCATCTCGGGGGCCATAGGCGAGTCGCTGTTTCACTCCTGTGAAGCCAGCATCCACGTATCGTTGCGCCTCATCGGCAAGAGCTGAGAGATCTTCGGTTGCATACAGGCGACTTGCGTACACGGGGATCGCGGGCTTGGTTCGCCCCCCCAAAAGACGAAATACGGGCTGCTCGAGTAACTTACCTAATGCGTCCCAAAGTGCTATGTCGAGCGCACTAATTGCGGCGACGACTGCACCCTTGCGACCAAAGTTCAGAGTTGACAAATACATGAGGCGCCACAGTGCCTCGATGTCGAATGCGTCTCGTCCAACCAAGATGGGGGCTAGGTTCGATTCGATAACTGACGCAGCGACCCTATTCCCGAAGCCAGCGCTTCCAATGCCGGTATGTCCACTAGCTGTCCTGACCAGAACCAGGACAGCCCAAACATCGACGGGCGGGAGCCCTGAGCGCATCGCGCCATCAGAAAAGTCGAGTCCAGACAGCGGCGTAATGCACTCCCGACCGACACCCTTGGGTGGCGGGACACCCGGCGGTCCGACCAAAATTGTCTCAACTGACTCTATTCGACTTCCACGAGCGCTCACGCGTAAAGTCCTCCATCAACCAGCAAGGCGGTACCGGTGAGGTAATCGGGGGCGTCGAATGTCAAGTACTCCATGACGTTGCCGATCTCATCGGGAAACGCCATCCGGCCCGCGGGGATCGTCGGGATTGGATCAAAAGTTGAGCCTGTGGCCGAGCCAATACGATCAAGAATGTCGTCAACCATTCTCGACGATACGTAGCCTGGACATACAGCGTTGACCGAGATTCCGCTCCTCGCGTACTCCTTTGCCAGGCATCGCGTGATTCCGAGCACCGCGTGCTTTGACGAGTTATAGGCCATCATCATTGACGCTCCATTCAGTGCTGCCCCCGAGGCCATATTAACGATGCGCCCTCTGGAATCGTCTTTCAGGAACTCTGCAATGCTGAGTTGACAAAGGTAGGCCAACGCCAAGACGTTGATATCAAGCGTGAGTCGAAAATCATCCAAGGACACCTGAGTGCTCGGCGAAACCGGACCCTCGATTCCTGCAATATTGACGGTAGCCAGCAGTGGGCCGGCATTTCTAGCGACTTCCACCAAGGAAACAGCAAAACGCTCTTCTCGTAGATCGCCAGCGAGAAGGGTTACCCCCTGATCTGGTAATCCAAGTTTATGTTGAAGGCTGCTCAACGATTTCATGTGGATGTCAGTCAGAACGAGGTGCTGACCTCGAGCAGCGGCGCGGGCAACAAATGCCTCGCCGATAACACCACATGCTCCGGTGACGATGATCGAACCCACGACTTGCTGCCCTTTCACGAAACGTTGCTGCTGGTTTCAGATGTGCCGCCTACACACTCCGGCAAGTGCCTCGAACGCCCGATCGATCTCCTTAGTTGTTTCCGGATCCAATTCGTATCCAATTGGCGTCCGGCGATTCGTATTAGTGAAGATCCCCTGACGCACGAGAAGATGTTTTTCCACAGCAAGAAAGGCGTCCAGCGTGTTCTGAATCGTCAATAGGGCGATAAGCGGCCCTTGGATCTCGTATGCCCGCGGGAAGTCCCCTTGCTGGCCTGCCTTCCACATTTCAATGATAGACCAACAAACGTCAGACCCAGGCATTGTTCCTGCAATTCCCCGACGCATACTGTCGATGAGGCTAATGCCCCCTGTTCCTTCGTATATCCGTGCAGCCCCATTTGTCGCATCACGAAGCATCGTCAAGCGGGGGCCGATTGGTTGAGCCTCCGGCTTGAAGAGCACCTGCGGTCCAAACTCCGATTGAAGGCGGCTCATCAATTCGATGGACAATGCTGAACCCACATAGCCGCTGGCATCTTGAACAACGACTGGTATTGCGAGCGCGGAAATGAGAGAACGATAATAGCCATAAATTTCCGATTCTGGCAAAGCGACGGAAATTGGAGGTATCGCCATAACCTCCGTCGCACCGTTACCTTCGGCTCGCTGGCCATTGGCTACAGCCAACCGCGTACTCTCCGCACCAACACTCATGACGAAATGCGTGCCGGTGCCAGCTGCCTGCTCGCCGACAAAGCGACTAAGTTCATCCCTCTCAAGATCTGACAGCCTCAGAACCTCCGATACCATCCCAATGACTAGACCATCGGCTCCCATGCCGAGCAACCAGTTGACCTCGGCCTCCAGCACCTCGTAGTCAATCTCGTCAGAGTCCGTAAAGGGTGTCTGAAGCACAGGCAGTACACCGCACAACGATCCCAATTCACTCATGCATTACATCCTTTTCTTGTCGATTATAATTTGTCCAAGTGCTTTGACTACCTGGGTTGCCGCCGATTCACGAACCCGACGTTCTGCACTCGGAGAAAACCAAGCTGCATGCGGAGTCACAATTGTGTCCGGCCCGAGATCCGCAATGTCTCCTACTAAGGGCGGCTCATTCTGGAGAACGTCAAGTGCAGCCAATATTTTCCCACTGGCGATGGCGGTAGCCAAAGCCACCTGATCCACTATTTCACCCCTTGAGACATTGACCACTACGGCATCTTGGGGGAGCCTGTCGAGAAGCCGACAGTTGATCAATCCTCTCGTTTCTCGCGTGAGCGGCATGTGTATGGAGATGATGTCTGCCTCAAAAGCTTGCCCAAGAGATACGGACTCAACCCCCAATTTCGCCAAACTCTCCGCCGAGGCGTATGGATCGTAGGTCAGTACTCGCGCGCCAAATGCAGCCACACGTTGGGCAACCGCCTGTCCAATGCGTCCGAAACCAATAATCGAATAGGTGCAATCCCGTAGTGAGCGCAGGTTCCCAAACTCACCGGTAGTTGCCCAATGACCATCGTGAACGCTAGTCGATAGAGGAAAAACCCTTCGAATAAGTGCCAAAACAAGTGCAAGAGTGTGATCAGCAACTTCCTGGGTGCAATAATCTGCAACGCACAGAACTTCGATTCCGCGCAATCTTGAGATGTCCAGATCAATATGGTCGGTGCCGACTCCATAAGTGCTGACGGCCCTTAGGTTCGGAGCGGATGACAGGAATGCCTCATCTACGGGTGTGTATTGAACGATGGCACCAGTCGCCATGCGAAGAATCGAAGCTCTCTCCTCGTTCTCGCGTGCATCAGCAAACCTGAAGCCAGCACGTTCAACGATGGCCCGCTCCAATATGCAATCAGCAAAGTCAGAGTCAATTAATGCCACAACCGGATCTTTTAGTCCCATTGGCCGCCGATGTCTCTAATCACCATGGTTGCCGCAAGGCCGCCGTCAACGGCAAGAACCACTCCCGTGATGAAAGAGGCCTCGTTTGAACACAAGAACGAAACTGCTGCAGCAACCTCTTCCGGAGTTCCAACTCTTCCTATCGGATGATTTCGTGCAATGCGCTTCTTGTTTTCTTCCGTGTGACCCTCAGCGAACATGTCGGTTGCAATAAAGCCCGGAGCAATCGCATTAACTCGGATGCCACGCGGCGCCAATTCAAGCGCCAAAACCTTGGTAGCGTGGTGTAGGGCACCTTTGGTGATCGCATAGGGAGTTACTGACTTGGCGGGCATAGTTCCCAGGATGGATCCAAGGTTGATGATCGAACTACCATGGGGCATTGATGGGTGCAGCTGGACCGTCAAATCCAAGGCTGCGATCAAGTTAACCTGGAAAGTCTCTTGCCACACGCGCTGAGGGGTATCGCTGAATGGAAAAACCTCCACGAACCCAGCGTTGTTAACGAGGCAGGTGACGCTCCCCGAATCCGCGAGAATCTGCTTGGCGAAGAGATCGACTGCGGATGGCTGGCCAAGGTCGACAACTGACGTCCGAACTGCCGCTCGCATGCTATTCAGTCTTTCGGTAAGTCGTGATAACCGTCCCTCGTCGCGTCCCATAGCCCAGATGGAGTAACCGTCCGACGCTAGACGCTCTGCAATACTCCAGCCGATCCCGCGAGTCGCGCCAGTGACAACGGCCCATCCCTTGTCGTTCACTCAAGGCTCGGAAAGATGGCGTATCCAGGCCGCTTTCGCTGCTGACGAAGCCAAGCAAGTAGTTCTTCATCGTCCTCGCGGCAGGCTCGACGTGGATGACCTTCCTCGTCGACGAACTCCCAATAACGGTTTATCAGGAGATTTCCGCAGACATCGCAGGTTTCTACCGAGGTGTCCTGCCATGCCTTCTTGAAGTCCACCCAGCTCATCGCCTTTTATTCCTCTCCGTCTGCGTGGCCACCACATCTAACTCGAGGTCTTGCGAAATCAAGACGCCATAGTCCTTTCGAGCTTGCTCTCGGCTAATGAATCGGTCCTTGACATCGGTCAGGACGAGTTCGGGATCTCTGCACAAGGCATCGCCGTACCCTCCACCAGACGGTGATACAAGTCGGACCACATCCCCGCGCTTTAGTCTCACATTTACAAACTTGGTCAGACTTTTCGAGCCTTCCTCTTCACGGAAGTCCTTAAACTCATCTCTTCCCGCTCGTTTCACCAATACCTTCGTCAGTGACCCTTGAGCCCCACCCAAGATTCCCTGCGGCGGCCGCTCTCCGCGATCTGCTAGTACACTGACGGTAATTAAGTCACCTAGAACTTCCAGATCTCTCCGCACGCCAAGGCCTCCGCGATGCTCGCCTGATCCAGCAGTTCCTCCATCTAGGGAGTATTCGTGGTGCAGCCAGGGATAACGAGTCTCAAAGATCTCCACGGGCGTGTTTCGGCAATTAGCATGAAGCATGATTTGGGCACTGTTTCCGTCCCTTAACAGCCTGCCACCCCAACCATGACCTTCAAAGTGATAATGTGCGAAAAACTCATGGGTTTTGGGGTCAACGCCTCCAAAAAGGAAATTCAACGAAGTGTTTCCAGTGCCCGCAGTGGCGCGCGCAGGTGCCAATTTGGAGAGAATCCCACTCACGATCATCTCAATGAGTTTGGGTTGATATTCCGTCTGACCACCCACGCATGCCCCCGGGTGACGGACGTTGCAGATCGTTCCAGAATTTGTTACGACTCGAACAGCCCGAGTTACACCTGCGTTGACCGGAAGTCGCCGGCCTAAAAAGTATAGAAGCCCATTCAGCGACCCGGAAAGCGTAACAACATACGGAGCGTTAATCGCGCCCTCAGCCTGAGGGTCGCTGTCGGTGAAGTCAAAAATCACACGGTCGCCGTCAATGATCATCGTCAAGCGAATGTAGTAGGGCTGATCGCTTATGCCATCATCGTCGAAACAATCCTCAGTACAGTAGATTCCATCTGGCAATTCGCGTATCTCATCGCGGATGTGCTGTTCAGCGAAATCCTGCAGCTGCCGAAAACTTTTTCTAATGTTGGGCACACCGCGCTCTTCGATCAATTGCCGCACACGACGCTCGCCAATGTAGAGCGAACCTAGCATTGCGTGTAGGTCTCCCCACGAGTTCGCCGGGGTTCGATGATTCGTTAAAATAACCCGCCAAATGTCCTTGATGGCCTCTCCCCGCTCAAAGAGTTTAACCGGAGGAAGGCGCAATCCCTCCTGATAGATGTCCGTCGCAGTCGCCGCGAATGAGCCGGCCGCCATACCACCAATTTCCGCCATGTGAGCTATGTTTCCAACATAGGCGACGATCTCTCCATCAATATATATCGGAAGGATCATCATATGCTCTGGCATGTGTGAGCCACCGCGATAAGGATCGTTGTAGATCCAGATATCGCCCTCCTCGAAATTCTCTGAACCGACCTCCTGGATTATCCAGTTCGCCGCATAGAGCGAAGCGCCGAGCATGGCGGGATTAAGTCCGGCGGTAGCCACGAGGTTGCCATGCTCATCAAGAATCAATGTGGAGAAATCTAGACCCTCTGAAAAAATCGGGGAATAAGCAGTCCGCATCATTGAAACTGCCATCTCGTCACATATGTTGACGAGGTTCTGATTGAGGAGTGTCAACCCAATATTATCGTAACGTTCGGCTTCACTCATCTTCATTGACCTTTCGAGAGAATCAGGCAGAAGGCTTCGTCCACAACCATGGTGAAGCCCGCAGGCACGTAGGTGGTTGATGTAGGTTCCATAACTACGGCTGGGCCGGAATGCCAATCTCCCGGCTTCAGGGCGTTGCGATCTAGGATGTCGGTCTCGACCCACGTGCCGTCGTCAACGCATACCTGACGCGTCCACTTTTTGCCTTCGCCGGTATACGGCTGCGGTCGAACTGGGTGACTTTTGATAAGAGCCGTGGCGCCAAGATAGACCGATTCAATCGGTTGGTCTTCGAGTGCATACCCGTAGGCCCGATGATGCGACTCATGGAACGCCTTGGTCAGGGATTCACGGAAACTCGGATCATTCGGATCTATCGAGATCGCAAGCTCGAAGGAACGATCCAAGTGGCCCGAATAGGTTCTTACTTCCTGCTCGTAGTTTTGTCCCACGTAACGACAAGACACCGAAGTCTCCACCATTATGTCTTCTGGGCGAACTCCTGTTTGCTCCGTCATCGACTTGACCAACGAACTTGCCAACCCCGAGAGCGCCACCGGCAGGTCGTTAGATGCGTCTTCGAGCCGCCTGACTAGCGTTATTCGCTGGTCAATTCGCGCATCCGCGATAAGGGTCCCGAAGGCGGAAACAAGACCCGGCGAAGGTGGAACAATTGCACGTCGCATTCCCAGTCGATCGGCAATGCGCGCCGCATGCAGAGGACCGGCCCCCCCGAAGGCTATGAGGTCAAAATCACGGTAGTCGTAACCACGATCGACGGTCACTAGGCGGACCGCCCCAGCCATGTTGTCCACCGCCACTGCGATAATGGCATTGGCTGTCGACTCAAGACCAAGCTCCAGCTGGCTCGCAACCGTTCCTACTGCCCGGGCTGCTAGATCCGCGTCGAGCGCTAGCTCGCCTCCAAGAAAGAAACTCGGATCGAGTCGACCAAGGACCACGTTAGCGTCGGTGATCGTCGCGTTGACGCCACCTTTGCTGTAGCACGCGGGTCCTGGGTCGGCACCGGCGCTTTCGGGCCCAACACGAAGAAGACCGCCATAGTCGATAGTCGCAATAGAACTTCCGCCTGCTCCGATTGTTGTAACGTCGATTACGGGAATAGTTATGGGGATACCCCACTCAATTTCGTGGGTGCCGGAGAAACCTAGGCGGCCGTCGATGATCACTCCGACGTCAGCGCTTGTTCCACCCATATCAAGGGACACTGCTCGAGATGTCCCTAACTGCTTGGACCAGAAGTGTCCCGCAATCATGCCTCCGGAAAGGCCTGAAAGAACCATATCGATTGGTCGTTCGGTCGCATGGGCAATGGGAACCTGCCCACCATTTGACTTCATGAGCGCGGAACGGTTGCGGATGCCTAATTCCTCAAGGCCCATGGTCATCTCTTGGAGAAAACCGCGAGCAACTCGTTGGCAATAGGCATCCATTGTGGTCGTACTTGTCCGCTCGTACTCGCGCCAAACGGGAGCGACCTCACAGGACAGCGAGATCGGCAAATCCGGGAACTTCTTGGACAGATATTCACCCACCAATTTCTCATGGCTATCGTTCAAGTAGCTGAAGAGGAAGGCGACGGCGACCGTCATCTGATCATTGGCTGCCAGTAACTCTTGCACTTGATCACCAAGAGCGGCTAGATCTGCTTCCGAGATCTTCGCGTGGATTGATCCATCTGCGAGCACTCGTCCGGGAACGCCAATTGTATTTCGGCGAAGAGCATAGGGGTCGGCCTTAACCCATTGAAGGTCGTACATCTTAGGGCGATCGATCCGCTGGATGTAGAGAACGTCTTCGAATCCCGCCGTGGTGAGAAGAATCGTGTCAGCACCCTTTCGCTGAATCACGGCATTCGTGACGATTGTCGTTCCCAGAATGAACCGCTCAAGCTCCTTGTCCAGATCTAGACCTGTCCGAGCGAGCGCCTCGAATACAGCTTGCGAGGGTTTAGACGGAGTCGAACTGACTTTCCGCAAGATCGTGTTGCCATCAGAGTCCACCGCGACAAGATCTGTGAATGTGCCTCCCGTGTCGATACCAATACGCCAGTCGCGATCACGTTGCTTGGCCATTTTTTGCTGAATCCCTTCTTATCTGGACCATTACAGATACTTGAGTTAAGCAGTGTGCTCGGCGAGAGCAACCGACTGAGCCAAAACAGTTAAGTCGTCATAGTCGGACATCGTCAAATCCTTGACAATCGAGCCTTGATCCATCACCAACAGTCGATCAGCTACCTCATATACCTCAGGAATCTCAGTGCAGAAGAGGAGAACCACCATCCCCGACGCTGCTGCCCGTTGAAGAGTCGCGTAGATATCCCGCTTACTGCCGACATCAACTCCCCGCGTTGGTTCTTCGATCGCGAGAATTAACGGACCGTAGGTAAGCGCTGAAGCTATTGCAACCTTCTGTTGGTTTCCGCCACTCAACTCCGTTAGTGCCTGTTTTGGACCCTCAGTCTTAACTCCGAATGTCGCGATACTTTCGCGGGCAATCGACTCACGGTTCTTCGAGCGTAGGAGCCCAGAACGGCGAGACAATCGGGGTGCGCCAAGTCGGGCAACGACGTTATCACCCACAGTCATGTTGCCAAACATCATGCCCCTTCGATCCGCAGGCAAGAATGCGGTTGATCGCACGACATCAACACGTTCCCCTGAGTCCCAATCCAGCGTGCCATAAACATTGTGGTATCCGGCGATGGAAGCTACGAACTCCCGTCCACCCGATCCTTCAACACCGACAACAGCGGTCACATGACCCTGCTTCAGCTCCACATTGAGGGGCCCGAAGTCCCCGGCTTGGCTCGCCCATCCACGTGTGCGCAAGTTGGCCTTCCTTCCCGTACCAGTGCGCCCGTTTTCCCCGACAGCCGCGTTCGGCGAGGATCCCTTCACGAGTTCGGAAGCAATGTTCCCCTCAGTGAGGCTTGGTCCACTCAGTGACGTCGCCACTACACCATCACGGATTACATGTACCGTCCCGCATTGATCAACCAAATCACTCAAGCGGTGCGAGATCAGAATCGTGATGTGCCCTTGGGTCGCCAATGACTGCATGAAGGCAAACAATGAATTTGACTCATCTTCCGTCAAAGCCGAGTTAGGCTCGTCGAATATGTAGCAGCGGGCGGCCCGCATCATGGCCCGTCCAATTTCTACTCTCTGTCGCGTGGCAAACGAACATCGCTCCAGTTGAGTCTTGGCAACTTCTTTCAACCCCAAGGCCGCAAGCACCTCATGGGCCTGTTCAGTCCCTGACACTTTGCCAACGAGCGTGTTCTCTTGACCTACCATGAGGTTCTCGATGACGGTGATGTTGGGCCACACTTGGGGCTCTTGGTGGACAACGGCCACAGTCTCCATGTCAGCAAACGGGTTCCATGGCTGGCCATTGAGTTGGAAGACACCGGAGTCAGCTCTCGCTTCCCCAGCAAGAACTCGAGTGAATGTAGACTTACCGGACCCATTTGGACCCGCAATTCCGATCACTTGACCGGATGACAGCTTCATGCTCAGACCAGCCAAGGCGACCGTGCGACCAAAAGCCAGACGCACATCAGCACTCGTTATCTCAGTCACGACTCCGTCCCTCCTGCTACTGACTCAGTCTTACCAGTGGCTGATCTACGAAACGAAAATCTCAGGCCACCCTGGCTTAAACGGTCGAGGGATACTGCAAAAATCGTCACGGCACCAATAAAGACCAATTGCACGAAGGCGCTGACCCCCATAACTGCCAGCCCATTTTGCAGCATCGCCAACAAAAGTGCGCCGAGCAAGGCCCCAGTCGTTGTTCCCCGTCCGCCGAGGAGTGAGGTGCCACCGATGACGACGGCAGCGAATACCGGAAACGTCAAAGCTAGCCCTGCACTGGGTCCGATGGAACCGGTATATGAGAAGTCCAGGACACTAGCGACCCCTGCCATGACAGCGCAAAGTACAAAAGCGATCGTCCGGTACTTGCGTATCGGCAGACGGGCAACTTTGGCTGCCTCCGGGTTACCCCCGATGGCGTAGGAGCGGAAACCAAACAGGGTACGACTCAACAGAAAATGGAAAAAAAGATAAAACAGAAGAAGCCACAGGACTTGGATCGGGATCCCAAAAGGCAGACGCGTGGAACCCAAAAAATCGAAGATCGCCAGCGTCGTTTCTGACGGTAGAGGAACATTGTAGGCAGGATTGAAGCCATTCGCCTTTGACAAGATGAGCGCCAAACCCTGGGCGATACTCAACATGCCAAGAGTTGCGATAAACGAGGGGATACCCACAACTGTGGTAAAAAAGCCGTTCACCAAGCCCGCCACTATAGCCACCACCAGAGCAGCGAGAATTGCGACCGGGAACGGTACGGTAAATGGCAAAACACCTCCGCCAAGCCACAGAACTGCAAGCACGGTTCCTGACAGCAGATAAACGGACCCGACCGACAGATCAAGTTCGCCCTGAATAATCACGATCTGCGCTGCAAAGGCGATCATGGCAAGAGATGCCATCGAGCGAATCAAGGACAAAACATTGTCCGGCGTCAAGAATGCTGAATTTTGATACTGAAAGAAAAGCGCTATTAGCACAATCGCACCCAATAGCCCGAAAGTCCTGAATTTCGACATATTAACGCGCTTTAGCGCATCGGATTCAGCGGGTGGTGTCGTCTTCAATTCGAAAGTCACTCCTTCAGTCGACGCCGAAGTTAATCCCCATCAATTGCTTTACCAAGGTCGTGGGGTGCGGTTGTGGGGTGAAGCTAAACTTCACCCCACAACCTAGCGATACCGTGGAATGCCCTTCGGTCCAAGCTTCCCGAGGAATCCTTGGACCTCAGTCTCGCTTTAGTTCCCTTCCGCCTCCGCGAGGCGTACGCGAGCCTCTTCGGCGGTCATGGACCCATTAGTCCCGGCCTTGGTGACCAGAATCGGCTGCAACGGCGGGAACTCCTCGGCTGGCAGCTGGCCAGTCGTCAGGTAGTTGATGCAGGCTGCAACCGACTGCTCGGCCTGGTTGTCGAAGCCTTGATCAACGGTTACGAGGATCGAACCGCCTTCGACAGAGTCCAAGATTGGCGCACTTATGTTGAAGCCAGACGTGTAGCGCTTACCGAGATAGCCATCGCTTTCGATGACCTTGCCAACACCCTCAACACCTTGGTCGGTGTGGAAGAAGAGGTTGACGTCTGGGTTTCCGCGCAAGAAGGGGCTCACCGATGAGATCGTTTCCTCAACCGTGAAACCGTCACCCGTCGGCAGACCGCTCTCTGCATCGTTGAAGAACTTCACGCCAGGAATCGCACCCTCGAGACCTGCCTTGAAGCCTTCCATCCGCGAGATAGCCCATGGCCCCGTCGGCAATCCGCTGCCCACTGCAACCGCAGTTGGAGTGATCCCTTGCTCGGCCATCACTGCCGCTGTCAATTCACCATTAGCCTTCGCGGCCTCGAACTCGTTGAGTGCGAAGAACGCAAATCGCTTGGAGTCTGGAATATCTCCGTTCTCGCCAAAGACCGGGATACCCTTGTCGACATATTGATTAACAGCTTTTACGAAGGCATTCGGTTCGCCGGTCATCATGACTAGGCAGTCAACCTGATTGCTATTCAACAGCGCTTCGATCTCTGCCAATTGCGCCGCGGTATCGGTCGAGGCGGGGCCTACCATTCGACATTCGACGTTTACACCGGCTGCTTGTGCAGCCGCGCATGCCCGGTCTACCCCGATCTGCTGTTGCCGCCCAAACACCGGAATGCCCGTCCCCTGCATGGACAGTACAACCCTGAGCATCTCACCATCGGTCACGCGTTTCGCGATCTCCGGGTTGATGTTGAAGGTGCCCCAGTCGAAGTCGGCATCCCATTGGGCCAGATCTGCCCCTGCGGCTGGGGCCTCTGCAGCTGGCGCCTCAGCGGCTGGGGCCTCTGCAGCTGGCGCCTCTGCAGCTGGCGCCTCAGCGGCTGGCGCCTCTTGAGAGGTGGACGAAGAGCAGGCAACCAGTGCGAGCCCTCCGACAGTAAGAAGTGCGATCGCGACGCTAGTACGCCCCGACCTCATTCGTGAAATTTTCATCTACTCTCCTCCAAGTTTGCGTCGCCCATTTCGCGATGCCGTTTAGGTCTTCTCGCGGCTTGGAGCGACAGCTCTCACTAACACAATGGCATTATGTTTTGCACAAGCGAATTTCTTTAAGCGAAGCCCCGGAATGTCCAGTTCCAGGAAGTCGAACCACTAAATTTTGCAACGTTTTCCAACCAATTACCTTACTGACCATGTTCAACGCCTTGTAACTGGAAATCTTCCCAGTCACCTAAAACATGGCTATCGTAATTTTCGAATTGTAAATAAGAGGCGGACATCACCTAGAGTGTTACTAAAATGTTATCAATCCGGTAAAATACTGAACTAAACTTTCGCCATCACCGAACAAGTACGCAAATTCCGTCTGGTAAGGGGAGAACTTTGGATCGCTTGACAAAGCCCCAGTCAGAGAGCGAAGGGCAACCTGGGGTGCGGTCAGTTGCGCGCGCGCTTCATGTGCTCGAAATCATCGCCCAAGCCCGACGGACCGGCATATCCCTGGTCGACATTGCCGAGACGGTAGGTGCGTCACGCAGCTCGGTGTGGGTACTAATGCAGACTCTCGTCCGTGCCGACGCCGTTGCCGTAGTGGGTCCCCACTACGGCAAAAGGTATGTAATTGGTACCGCCATCGCACGCCTGGTGGAGGTCTCAACTCAAGGCGAAGAATACCTGCGCGCGATTCCTCACCTTGATGCCCTTACCCGACTAACTGGCTTCACATCGCGCCTAGCTGTCCTCAAAGACGGCGTATTAAACATAGTCTGTCGCCAAGACGCCCCCGGAGCAATCGGAATAAGTCTCCACTTCGGGGAACCAGAACTATTTCATTGCTCATCGGTGGGTAAGGCCGTCTTATCTCTTTTACCCAAAGATCAAGCTAGGGCACTTCTTGGCCCAGAGCCTTTCGAGCGGCGAACGCGCAATACAATAACTCGAAATAAGGACCTTTTCGAGGATCTTGAAACCGTTCGCCAGAGAGGCTATAGCGTTGATGACGAGGAGGACTTTGAAGGCATAATCTGCGTCGGTAGTGCGCTTTACATCCTCGAGGACCGTCTCATCGGCGCTTTAAGTGTCACGGCCCTCAAGCCTCAACTGCCCAACTGGCGACTTGAAGTTGTAGGCCAAGAGGTTCGGACCGCGGCACAAGCGTTGACTGATCTGTACAAACTGAACTAGACAACATTCGCTTGACTCGTTTGGCTCGACTCACGAAAGGAACATTCATGCGAATTACCGACGTCGAGACGATTATCCTGCGCCAGGCTAACATAGACGAATCACGTGCAGATGGCGGTCAAGATACCCTCATTGTCCTGATTACGACCGACAGTGGTCTCGTGGGTATCGGTGAGGTCGACTCCTCTCCAGAGGTAGTAGCAGCGATAATCCATGCGCCTAAGTCGAACGCCGTGGTACAAGGACTGCGCGGCCTGCTGATTGGTGAATACGCGCTTGATCGCGAAGCCCTATGGGACAGGATGTTTCGTGGTTCTATCTACATGGGCCGGCGCGGGGCAGTCATGCATGCAATGAGCGGCATCGATATCGCACTGTGGGACATCGCAGGCCAAGCTAAAGGCCAGCCGATCTCGTCTCTGCTCAGTGGTCAATCACGAACTGAGATTCGGGCCTATGCATCCATCCTGATGGATGACTCACCCGACCTCGTCGAGCAACGCATCTCCCAGGTGCGCAACCAAGGCTTTACGGCCTGCAAACTGGGCTGGGGTCCGCTAGGCAAGTCAAGAGACCACGACGTAGCACTGGCCACAGCAGCCCGCAATGCAGCGGGCCCCGATATGGATCTCATGCTCGACGCAGGGTACGGCTACGAGGCGTCGGTCGATGATGCGCTATACGTAGCTTCTGCACTTGCGGAACTGCGCTTCCGGTGGCTTGAGGAGCCATTCCTGCCCGATGAACTCGATGCATACGCCGAACTCACCAGACGCGCTCCGCTCCCAATTGCCGCGGGCGAACAATCAACCACGAGATGGGATTTTAATCTTCTCGCATCGAAGAAAGCAGTAAGTGTGTTTCAACCCGATCTCGCTCGATGCGGTGGAATCACCGAGTTCTTGCTCATAAATGACATTGCCCGCAGGAATGACATCTGGGTCGTCCCTCACGCCTGGAAAACCGGAATATTGAAAGCTGCCTCACTGCACGTAAATGCAGTGATCGAAGGTGAGCGCATCCAAGAATGGTGCGTTGAGGACAATCCACTCACCCTTGATCTGGTGGACCCACCTCTGCCCGTTACTCACGGATACGCCCTCGTTCCACAGCAACCCGGACTTGGTGTCCACCTAAATAAAACCCTAGTAGATGAGTTGCGGATCTCATGATTCTATATGTGCAATTAACTGAAGTTGACCTAGGGTTCAAGAAGAACCTTCATCACGGGATCTCCGGCGATGAGACGCTCGTACCACTGTTGACCGTCACCCAAAGGGGCCGTTAGTACACCCGAGTCCAAGGATAGGCGGCCTGAACCGAGCCAATTTAAGGCCGTCTCGAAATCCCCGGGAGTGTAGGCGAACGCTCCGGTGAGGGAAATCTCGGAGCGCACGACAGAATTCAAGGGCAGCGAAGTCTCATCGGTATGCAAACCCGAAAGTATAACCGCTCCACCCGGCATCACACTCTGCATGCAGGAAAGTCGGGAAGACGCGCTCCCCACGGCATCGAAGGCAAGATGAACACCTCTCCCCTCTGTTTCCTCGCGAATTGCCCCCGAGAGATCGTCTCCTCGCTCCTCAAGAACATGCCCCCCGCTATCTTGCGCGATTTTCGAGCGCGCTTCATTACGTTCTGCAATCCAAATTGGGGTAACGCCGTACTCCGCTAGAACTTTGAGGATGAAGAGCCCAATGGGCCCGGCGCCCACTACTAAAGCAGAACATTGTGCATCTGCCTGTGCCACCCTAACTGCGTGAACAGCACAGGCGGCAGGCTCCGCCAAGGCGGCAACCTGAAGGTCTAGGTTGTCCGCTATAAAATGCAGAGCCTCTATCGGGACAGCGACGAACTGAGCATTGCCCCCCGGACGGGACGCCCCGAGAAGCTGGCGCACCTTGCATAACTGCTGTTTTCCTCTTGCGCAGAAATAGCATGCCCCACAAGAAGACAAAGGATTGATGACTACTGCACAACCCGTTGTCACCATATCGCTGTGGTGAATTCCCGGTCCCAATTCAACCACTCGCCCAACGATTTCGTGTCCAAAAATGAGCGGTGGGCGCCGGATGCTGCTCTGACCTAGAAATCCGCTCAGTTCCGAGCCGCAAATCCCCGAGTAGACCACTTGAATCAAGACTTCCCCCTCAACAAGCTCGGGGATGTCTACCGTGCGCATGACCATGGACTCGGGGGCCTCATACACAAGCGCGGACATGGTGTTCACTCGGACTCCTTCTCCAGATAAACAAGCCGATATCGTGCCGGGACGCTCAGAGTACTAAATTTCGACTCATGCTGGCGGGTCGCAAATCAGCTACGGTCACCCATCCCGGATGCGCATCCAGCACCCTGTCGATCGAATTTGCCAGCATCTGCCGTGATCCTATCTGCGGGTCGAAGGCAGGAGTGATCTTGACCTCCTGGAATTTCTCGTCACCTCGGAACAGGGTGATTGAATCCTGCGCCAACAGCCCAGCGCTTTCAGGCGAAACGTGTCCTAGGAATTTCGCCGTATACCAACAGGCTCCTTCGAAGATTGCGCGGTAAGTCTGATCTACTCCCGAGCTGTAACCGATTGGGATGGTCTTTCCGCTCGCCAAAGTGATGGGGTCTTCCCCGACAATTGGTGCCATGTCCGACTCGATATTGAATACTTGCCTGCCAGTTGCTCTTCCGACAACCGACATCGACTGCGGGAAGCCGGCATGACCGAGGATGTGGCCCTCGCTGACTCTCTCGTAAAACTCATCAACCGAGTAACCTATGCCGAGTCGGCCCAGAATCGTTGCGCCGAATCCGGAGATGTCCACGACGCGTCGCACCTCAATCGTGACGTCATCCGGCGCAGCTCCCAGCAGCGTGAGGACAAGCGCGTCGAAGATCAGACCCGGATTCAATCCAGCGCCAAGTATTGTCACTCCCGCGGTACGAGCCTCACCATCCAAGTCATCGGCCAATTGTGTGTCAACGAGCCAGGGATTGGCTGACTCTTCAGCGCTGACAAGGACATTTGATCCAGACTCAACAGCTAGTCTGATGTCGTCCCATACGTCCCGAAGTCTAGTTGTCGTCGCGATGACGACAACGTCTGCCCCCGATGCGAGAGCTTCCTGCCGTGAATCTCGTGAAAACGGCCCAAGCACCCGATGCTTGCCTCGGGACTGCAACACAGTGGCAATGCCCCGCCCCAATTGACCTTGACCGTAAATGGAAACTGTTCTCATCCCTTAATCCTCGCAGTCATCGCGCAGGCCCGCTCACGATCACATGCCTTCTCATAATCGATCTGTCCGGTATTGCTCGATGAAGTCCTCATCTAGGATCCAACCAAGTCCAGGAGCGTCCGGGAGCACGAAATCTCCGTTGACCAACGCGGGTCTATTTGCGAGAAGTTCCCAAAAAATTGGATCACGAGTTGGCGAAAATGCCTCGACATACGTTCCATGCGGAATTGAGGCCAACAGGTGCGACGCGACTTGCGCTTCTTCGTGATGGCCCAGTTGCACCTCAAAGGCGCTGGCGAGGGCGGCGACCCGCCGCCATTCGGTGGGACCACCGCCCCATGAGGCGTCGAAATTGCATACGTCCACGGCTCCGTTGATAAACATCTCGCGCATTCCCACGCGGGAGATCTCACTTTGTCCGGCGGCCACATTCACGTTACCGCGCATGCGTACATCGCGAAGACCGCGCCAATCGGCATGCCATCTGGTTGGTTCCTCGAACCAGCGAAGGGCGATGTCGCCGTCGAGTAGAGCTAGGAACTCAAGAGCCTCGGAAACCTGGTAACCCTGGTTGGCGTCGACAACGAACAGGAATTCCGGGCCGACGAAGTCTCTAGCTCGGCGAAGCCGCTCGGCATCCTCTTGCGGCGTGCGAGCGCCGATTTTGAACTTCATGCCCACCATACCCATTTCGTCCTTGAAGAAGGCAAGTTCCTTTTCTAGGTCGGCTTCGCTGGAGCCGTAGTAGCCGCCGATCCCGATCATCGGTATGCGGTCGCGGAAGCCTCCCCACAGACGCCATAGCGGCTCACCGGTGAACTTGGCGTAGGCATCCCATACAGCGGTATCGACGCATGCGATTGCCTGCATGGGAAGCCGGCGGTCGCGCAATTGGTCCAAGGTAACCGGGAGCATCGCCTGCCAAACCCGCTCTACCTGTCGGATGTCTAGGCCCGTCACCAGCGCAGTGATCTCGTCACGAATGATACCGAGGATCTCTGGCTGCTCCTCGTCGCTGTCAGCATTGTATGCCTCGCCGATGATCCCGTCGGAGGTGTGGATCCGGGTGATGATCGTGCACCGGTTCCGCATCTTGTAGTAGCTGCCCTTGTACAGGTGCTTCAGCGGAACGGTAAGTGGAATGGTCTCGATGCGCTCAATCTTGGACATTTTTCTCCTGCGTTGGAAAAGTTTGGAATCAATTCCGAAATGTAGGCCTCTCAAAACTAGCATGGCAATTTGTTCAAGGAAATTCCCATCCGAATGGCGCTCAAATTCCTCGAATTGTATGAGGCACTTCATCTTCGAAGAGCCAATTCGGAACCGTTGAGTTGACGGATCATGACAAATGGCTCGGTGCCGGAGCGTGCGAGAACGACGGATCCCAGATGAGCGCAGGATGGGTGGCCCCTCCCTCCTTGTCCTGATCACAATCGTGAGCGCGCCTTAGCCGCGCCAGAGAGGTCAGCAGGAGAATCGTCTTGACAGCCCTAAACCGGTTGCTATGATAAAAACGTTTCCAGCAATCAAGGGGTCACATTGGATCTAGCAAACACGGGCCCCTCGACGAACCCTGATCTGACCATCAGGCGGATCGTGACCGTTCCCATTCGTGTCCCCTTGGATCGGGTGTACCAGGGGAGTCACTATCGGATGACTCACCGTTCGACCATCATCATCCGGGTCCACACCTCCAGCGGGGTGATCGGCGAGGCGTACGCGGGCGACGAGGACGCGGCGTTGGAACAGATCGACACCATCATTCACGAGGAGATCGCCCCCAAGTTGATCGGTCAGGATGCTTTTGCGATCGAGCGCTGCTGGACCTTGGCGCGTCCGGCCACTTGGGACATCCTCCGAGATCGGAGATTGGGTCTGGTGGCCACGGCCACGGTAGACGTCGCCCTCTGGGACGCGGTGGGCAAGGCGCTCAACATCCCGCTATGGAGGTTGTGGGGCGGATATCGACATTCGGTCCCGGTAATCACCATCGGTGGATACTACGCAGCCGATGCCGAGATCACCAAGGAAGTGACGGGCATAGCAGAGGCTCAGTTCGCCGGAATGAAGTTTAAGGTGGGCGGCCTGTCGCCAGCAGAGGACGCAGTTCGAGTCCGTGAGGCGCGAAAGGCAGCGGGAGATGAGTTCGCGCTCGCGGTCGATGCCAACCAAGGCTGGTCTCCCATGGAGGCGATCAAGTTCGCGCGCGAAGTCGAGGACTGCAACCTGCTGTGGTTCGAAGAACCGTGTCAGTGGCAGAACGATCGAAGGTCAATGCGAGACGTACGGTTTACCGGAGGAATACCGATATGCGCTGGGCAATCAGAGTTCTCTGCCGCTGGTTGTCGAGACCTTATGGAGACAGGGTCCATTGATTACTGCAACTTCGACTCGTCATGGTCGGGTGGCCCAACGGAGTGGCGGCGCGTAGCCAGCATGGCCACTGTCTACGACGTCAACATGGCCCACCACGAAGAACCCCAGGTCGCCGCGCATCTTCTTGCATCTATTCCCCATGGCACGTACCTCGAGCACTTCCATCCTCAGCGGGATCCGATCTGGCACAACCTGATCGCCAACAGACCCAAGTTGGTCGATGGTCGGATCGACCTTCCCACCGCGCCGGGACTCGGGTGGGAATTGGACGAGGACTACATCAGCAATTACCGCATCAGCCCCCCAGGCTCGGAGCGCATTACCGGAAAAGACTGAGATTCCATGGCGAAAATGCGAATGAATCAGGCGGTCGTGGCTGCCCTCGCTGACGAAATGCGCGAGAACCCGGCGGTCATGCTGATGGGTGAGGACATCGCGGTTGCGGGTGGCCCGTTCAAGACGTCCGACGGCCTACTGGAGGAGTTCGGTCCGCTTCGGGTCCGCGATACCCCGATCTCTGAGATGGGATTTACCGGCGCCGCGGTGGGAGCTTCGGCCATGGGACTTCGGCCGGTCGTCGAGATCATGTTCGTGGAGTTCCTCGGTGTAGCGCTGGATGCCCTTGTTACCGAGGCAGCGAAGTTTCGGTATCTGAGCAAGGGCCAGGTTCACTGTCCGATGGTGGTGCGGTGCACGGTCGGCAGCGGTTTGGGATTCGGAAGCCAGCACAGCCAGACGTTGGAGAACTGGCTCACCGCTACACCCGGGCTGAAGGTCTGCGTGCCCAGTGACGCGCAAAGTGCCTACGGACTGCTACGTGCTGCTATCAAGGATGACGATCCGGTTGCCGTCCTCGAACCGCGCGCCCTCTACGCCCAGCGCGACGAGGTGGTAACTGGGGCAGCGGGGATAATCCCGCTCGGAAAGGCACGTGTCGTGCGAGACGGCAAGTCAGCCACGGTGGTCACTCTCGGTCAGACTACGAGCATCGCTCGCGCTGCGGCAGCGCAGCACGACCTGGATATCGAGATCGTTGATCTCCTGAGCCTTGTGCCTTGGGATGTTGAGACGGTGATCGCCTCCGTCCGACGAACCGGCAGGTTGGTCGTGGTGGAGCAGGCGCCGGAGTCCGGTGGCTGGGGGAGCGAGATAGTCGCAACCGTCGTGCGGGAAGCCTTCGGTGATCTCGAGGCGCCGCCGTTTCGGATAACCACACCCAATGCTCCTGTGCCGTACCCCAGGGAACTTGAGATGCGCCACCTGCCTGGCCCTGAAGAAGTCGCTCGACAGGTAGGCGCCTACCTAGCAAGCGGCCAAGTGCCCGCCCCTTGGTGGAAAAAGGAAGGTGTCGGCCAATGACTACCGACTCACGCACGACCCTGGATCGTCGAATGGAACTACAAGGCAGCCGCTTGGAGCAGTATGCACGCATGGTAGAGATCCGCGAATTCGAGGAGTGCGTCAACGCACTCTTCGCGAAGGGCCTCATCCATGGAACCACTCACCTTTGCAGCGGCCACGAAGCACTGGCCGTAGGCTTGGCAGCCGTTCTGCGAACCACGGATATCGTTAGCGCTACTTATCGCGGACACGGGGTTGCACTCGCTCTTGGGATGACGCCTCGAACAGTGATGGCGGAGATCATGGGCAAGGCCGAAGGCTGCACCGGCGGTCTTGGCGGCTCCATGCACCTCTGCGATATGTCGGTGGGGTTGCTTCCGACTTCTGCAATTATCGGGGCAGGGATTCCCGTTGCGGCCGGCGCGGCTCTCGCATTCCAGACCCGCGGTGAGGACTCCGTTTCCGTAGCTGTGTTCGGTGACGGTGCGACGAACATTGGCGCGTTCCACGAGGCCTTAAACTTGGCTGCTATCTGGAAGCTCCCGGTGGTGTTTCTGCTAGACAACAACCACTACGGAGAATACTCTCGCATTCACTTGACGACCCCCATTGAGGATCTACACGTGCGTGCGGCCTCGTACGGGATGCCCGGTGAGTGCGTCGACGGAATGAGCGTCGACGCTGTCGTGGCTGCTCTACAAGAAGCGGTCGATCGAGCACGCGCCGGCGACGGACCGACCCTAATTGAGGCGAAGACCTACCGCTTCGCCGGCCACTCCCGAGCTGACACCGCTCCCTACCGTCCCGATGGTGAGTTGGAGTTCTGGCAGACGCGTGATCCGCTGCTCTTGGCAGGCGCTGAGCTCTTGGCGTCTGGTGCTGCCACGCAAGCCGAACTCGACTCCGTCACCGAAAGCGCGCAAAGCGGCCTGGCCGAGTTGGTTGAGCAGCTGCTGTATGCCCCCGGACCCACACCGTCCGACATGTTCAAGAATATCTTCGCTGAGGCGGACTAAAGATGAAATTCACCGTCAAGATGCCTAGGGTCGCGGAAACCGTAGATGAAGTGGTGGTCATGGAGTGGCTCTTGGGGGAGGGCGCCGACGTCGCAGAGGGCGAACCGATCCTTCGCGTGGAGACGGACAAGGCCCTAGTCGAGGTGCCCGCACCCGTCTCCGGAGTTCTGTCATTACAACTCGTGGCAGTCGACGATGAACTAGCCACCGGAACACCCATCGCTGTTATCGAAACACCCTAGGAGGGACCATGGTGCCGTATCCGATCATCGGCACCCACATCCAATTTTGGAACATGCCCACCCGGATCTAGGTGTGGCTGGCCGAGGATTTCGACCATCCGACCATCCGACCATCGGTGAATTCGTGAATTTACTTGACCGATTAGCGGCCGACAACGCTAGGTGCGGGGCGGTTTGTGTCACGAGCTTCGTATCGGGTGGGCAAGGTAACGGTAGCTAAAAAGTGGGTACCGATCATTTTGAGCACCAGTTCCGCCGCCGCCCTTCCCATAGCCTCGGAGTCTCTGGATACTGCACTTATGCGGGGACGAAGGACCCGAAGCCAGGGAAGGTCGTCGCAGACGACGAGCGAAATGTCATCGCCCGGTCGCATTCCCAGGTTGGACAGGCCTTCGAGAATTCCAATGGTGGCCTGAACGCCGCCCGCGATGAGCGCCGTTGGACGCTGCTGCTCCGGTTTGCTCAGTAGCTCGGCTGTCGTGGCTCGGGCAAACGAAGCTGAGAAGACGCCAGTGATCCACTCAGCGTCAGAGGGATCCAACCGGGATTCCTCGTAAGCTTCGAGGAATCCGCGGATTCGCTCGCGAGTTGGTCGTATATTCCTCGAACCCGTTATCAGAGCAATCTTTCGGTGACCGAGTTCCAGCAAATCAATCGTGGCTTCCTTCACCCCGGAGGCATGATCAAAGAGCACCTTGCTAACTGATTGCTTGTCGAAATCACGATCAAGCAATAGAACTGGGCGCGTGAAACCGGCGATTGCAGATTGGATCATGACTGCGTCGTCGTCGGTGGTGGCAAGGACCAAGGCATCGACGCGGTGCTGCTTAAGGGCGGTGATTCGCTTGGTCTGCTCGAGCGCATCACGTCCTGAGTCGGTCACTAATAGGGTGTATCCAGCTGAAGATAAGATGTCTTCAATTCCGTTAATTACCTCGCCGAAGACAGGGTTCGCGAAATCACGGACCACCAACCCGACAAGCTTGGTCGAACCACTACGCAGGCTTTGGGCCGCTGGATGAGGTACATAACCGAGTTCCTTGGACGCTATGGTCACCTTTTCACGCATTTCCACGCTGACACCCGGAAGGTTTCCTAAGACGCGGGACACGGAAGACACCGCTACTCCGGCCCTCTTTGCTACGTCATGGATTGTTACCGGGCGTCCCTCGCTCAAGGTTGACACTCCACTTCACTCGTACAATAAACAGCGTTGACGCCTATGACATGACCCCAATTTTTTTGACTAGGGTCACGTTAGTTGTAGCTGGGTTCCATTGACGGTTCTATCCTTGGACAACACCAGCATATCTAGTGATGAGTAGCGAATGGTCAGGTGGTGGAATTTCACTATATATTCAGCCATCGCGACGCTTAGTTCAACGACTGTTGTCCAGCTTTTGCATTTGAGGAGTTCGGTTTGGCATTCGGCCCCAGAGCGTTTCGATACACCTGCCACAACTCACATAAACAACGACCACTTTCAAAGGGTCATATCAACTGGCACACTAAACGGGGGCAGGCCACTAACTACCCGCCACTGCCACCCGGGCACCACCCGATAGGTTCTGTTGGCATCAGTGCACCCTTCGAGCAAGCAGGGGAACGAGGGAACACCATGAGCCTGTCCGGCCGATCAACTATCGCGGGCCAACAGGTGCGCGGCCAAGGTGGCACCTCACATGCCGTCAACCCCGCCACCGGCGAGGCGTTGGAGCCGACGATCTATTTCATCGGCGTCGATGAGATCGACCAGGTCGCGCGGGCAGCACAGGCCGCCTTCGATACCTACCGCAGTACGCCGCCGGCGGACCGTGCAGTTTTCCTCGAGACGATCGCGGCGAACCTTGATGCAATGAAGGCTGAGATCGTGGCGCGGGCCCAACAAGAATCCGGCCTGACCGCCGCCCGCCTTGAAGGCGAGCACGGGCGCACGACAAGTCAACTCCGGCTCTTCGCCAAGGAACTGCGTCTCGGGGCCAATCAGGAGGTGCGCATTGACACCGCGCTGCCAGAGCGCCTGCCAACACCAGGGCCAGATATCCGGCAACGACAGGTGCCGCTTGGGCCGGTCGCGGTGTTTGGTGCCAGCAACTTTCCGCTCGCGTTTTCCGTCGCTGGCGGTGATACTGCATCGGCCCTCGCCGCCGGCTGCCCGGTGATTGTCAAAGCCCATAACTCGCACGCTGGTACCTGTGAGCTAGCCGGTCAGGCAATTACCAAAGCCGTGGCCGACTGCAATTTGCCGCCCGGGGTCTTCTCGATCATTTTCGGGCCGGGCGCAAGTGTGGGCCAGGCCCTCGCTGCGCACCCGGCGATAAAAGCAGTTGCCTTCACCGGCTCCCAAGGCGCCGGCACCGACCTCATGCGCACGGCTGCCGCGCGGGCCGAGCCGATCCCGGTTTACGCAGAGATGTCGAGCGTGAACCCGGTGGTGCTTTTCCCCGGCGCCATTGCCAAGGATCCAAAGGCGCTGGCCGCCGGCTTCGTGGCCTCGTTGACCCTTGGCGCCGGTCAGTTCTGCACCAACCCGGGCTTGATCTTCATACCGGTGGATGCACCCAGCATCACCGCGGTAATCATCACCGCACTTGGTGAACTCACCGGTCAGACGATGCTGTCCTCGGGGATTTTTCACGCCTTTCACGAGGGTAACAAGCGACTTGACAACCGTGGGGCTGAGCTCATCGCCACCGGGGCGCCCGGTTCTACCTTAAATGCTCCGGCGCCGACGATTTACCGCACCACAGCAGCGCACCTGCGGGCCACCCCCGATTTACAGGAAGAAGTCTTCGGCGCATCAGCCATGATCGTTACCTATATCGATCTTAAAGACTTAATGGCCACCTTAGAAGCAATGCCGGGCCAGTTGACTTCGACCGTGCATGCCGTGGAATCCGACTTTGCGCAGGTTACAGCGATTATGCCGATAATGGAGCGCAAGGCCGGCCGGCTGATCTTCAATGGCTGGCCAACCGGCGTTGAGGTAAACCACGCGATGGTCCACGGCGGGCCCTTCCCGGCTACCTCGGATTCCCGCACCACATCGGTCGGCACCTTGGCCATCTACCGGTTTCAGCGTCCGGTGAGTTATCAGGGGTTCCCTGACCAACTCCTACCGATTGCAATTTCGGACGACAACCCCTGGGCGCTGCCCCGACGCATTAATGGCGAGTTGACTTAAACGCTGGCGGCGAGCACGACTGCGATGATCAACATGAGCACGCCGCCAACGCGATAGAACATGGTCATCGACTCCCTCGTATACCAGCGCGTGTCACCAGCTTTTGGCTCCCGCGCAAACATCCCGACGAGAGCGAGCAGGAAACCGGGCACGGCCATCCAGAGGAACGTCATCTGCGCAAAGTCAGGAACATCACCCAGGAGATTTTCCAAGATCAACGAGATAATCAACCCGAATGCCAGGAGGACAGCAAACAGGGGCACCCCTTCGGGGAGCGCCTGCCAGATGGCCGGGGAGTTCTTGAACCGATGCGCGAGCAACGAAAGTAGACCGGGCAGCAGGAAGAACAGCGCCGCCACCCAAAGCTGCCACACATTGCCAACGAAGGCCGCTGCGACAAACAAGAATGCCCCGGTGCGAACAAGTGCGGATACCACCTGTTGGGTGGTGCCTGGCTCCGGGATATCGGTAGGTGCTAGCGCCCGCATTCGCGCCGGCACTTTGCGGGCCGCCGCCTCTTCGAGCAGCACTTTGAAAACTAAGGCAATCAGGGTGACAATGCCAAGCAGCCTGGCTTGCTCGGCAATCGGGAAGTCGAGGGCACCTAGATCTGGTAGTGACGAGACTATGGCAATGGTGGTCCAGGCGCCGATCAGCGGAACCACAACGAGATCGGTTAGGCGCTCCCATATCGCCACTGGACCAGTTGCTCGCCGGCGACGAATGTCACGGAAACTCCCGGCGATCAACCCCGGGCCCACTATGATCAAGCCAACGCCAATCAGGGTGCGCACACTGGCCGCATCGACGATTCCACCGGACACTGCAACCACCACAACAAATGCCAGCGACCCGATTAACCCGGCGGACGCATCTAAGACACCGATAACCAGCAGCGGGATCATCAATGCGAGGATCGCCGGCTCCGCCCGACCACCGACGCTGACGGCGGCAAAGATCCCCAGCAGCAAAGCCGCCAACGGCAGGAGCAAACTGAACACTCCGGTGAAGGCGCGAACTGGTGCCGCATCGGTTAAGGTCCGGCTCAGCAGTGGGCTGAATCTGGCAACCGCGCCGCTGGCCCCGGCAATGGCTAAGAGCGAACCCGCTTGCACCGGTATAACCACTTCGTCCGATTCATCAAGATTGTCGAGTCGGGCGCGCACCGCGGTGTCGATGCTCTCCCCACTTGGACCGACTTGAGCACCTGCCCCGCCGGTCCGACGGCTGCCCCCGCCGCCATGGCCGGCCCCTGCGGCCGAAGCGACCGTCGCAATCGTCAGCGCCGCAATAGAAGTGGCGGCAACCACCATTGGTGCATCCAGTGCCACCACCGCTGGGTACGCAGGAACCTTGGGATTACTTGAAAATTTCGGCATCGCCAACCCCTTGGTTGAAGCATTCGGGGTCACCGACGCCAAGGTGCCGTCCGCGGCGATCACAAAGCCAGTAGCGACTTCGGTGGGTGCGCCGGTTGAGTCAACCGCCTGCACCACCAAGGTGTGGTCACCGGGTGATAAGTCACCAGGCAACTCGGCCGACATCGACAACGCGCCTTCGGCATCAGCGGTTGCCGCACCAATAACTTGTGGGGTGGAAAAGACCAGGAGCACGGCGCGACCACCCGGGAGCAAACCATTCGCGGTGACGTTCACCGCTGACCCGCCGGCTGGTACGCCGATTTCTGCAACAATATCTATGGTGACAACGGCAGCACCGGCGCCTGCTTCATCAACGACAGGCTCACCAGCTTCATCAAGAGCATCCGCATCCGTAGCGTCCGCATCCGCATCCGTAGCGTCCGCATCCGCATCCGTAGCGTCCGCATCCTCATCTGTACCGTCCGCATCCTCATCTGTACCGTCCGCATCCTCATCCGTACCGTCCGCGTCCGCATCCTCATCCGTACCGTCCGCGTCCGCATCCGCACCCGTAGCTGAGTCATCCGCCGGTGCCTCAGCCGGGTCATCCGCCGGCTCATCCGCCGGTGCCTCAGCCGGCTCATCCGCCGGTGCCTCAGCCGGTGCCTCAGCCGGTGCATCGTCATCCTCGGCAACGATTGATACCGCCTGGGCCGGCAGTCCTAAGGCCAAGGTGGCCCAGCCCCCGACCAGGAGCAAAGCCAAAGCCAGTCGGGGCAGCACCGCCGGCAAATTGCCGCGTACGCCGTGAGCTCGAGACTGCTTCAAGTTGGCTCCAGGTTCTTAGTGCTTCGATAGTTTCTAGATAATAAACTGCAATTTGCCGGCCGCAGCACCAGACCCGGCGCCAGCGCCCCTAGCGGCGACGTCGGCGAAAGGTTGCGGGGCTAGCCCCCACCCCCGCCGGCTGACGCACAGCCGAGTGGGTTGCTATCGCTGACTAAGGCCCTGCCCAGCGCCTTCACCGTAGGCAGGGGCGCCTTGTACTGATTGGCCGCGTATACATAGGTATAGGCGTTCAGCACGATGGGGTATGTGACACCCTCGAGATCACCACAGACGGCCACATACAGGTCCGCTACGGTGGCATCGGCACCAAGTTGCATCACGAATGAGGACTGGCCGGCCAAGTACTTGCGGACCTGAGAATTGGCCTTGCCCTTCGAGCACAGCACATTGCTTATCGAGCCGTCCTGGTTCTTCTTGGGCTTACCGCACTTTTCGGTGTGACCATGAGTCGGCGCGACGGACGGGGCTGCCGAAACCGGGGGCCCGGAGGCCATGGCGAACACGACTACCGCGGCAAGCGTTGTGCCCATTACGTGATATCTACCGCGCATGAATCCTCCAGTTTTTTGGTGTTGGCAGCACTTAAAGTTCATCGGTGCCCAAGTGCCCTTATGTCACCTATCTCCGTTGGTCAGGCACGACTTAATTGCTGAACGATATCTAGTCCGACTAACTGCTCAGCACCGGTAGGCCGGGCCGGCATCGGCCCTTGGCTCACCTGGGCGTTTTGGGTGGTGACATCACCACGCCCTGATGGCGCAACGCGCTTCAGGTTGCGCTGCGAAACCAGCAGGTTTGCCATTTGGGCCTGGACCGCGGCATAAGCCGGCTTTCCCGCGAGGTTGTCGATCTCAATCGGGTCAGCCGTCATGTTGTAGAGCTCGTACTCATCCGGTGGCGGGGTCACGGTGAAAGCGGTCGCTCGGTGGATCTTCACGGTGGTGGCACCGGTAACAGCACCGGGCTTGGCCTGCGAGCCGACGAGATTGGTCACCACGTCAGCCTGGCCCGGTGAGCTCCAGAATTGGTCATTGTCGAAATAGCGGGCGAACTTCCACTGCTGCATGGACCCACCGGCACCGGTCGGCAGCTGCGCGATCACCGCTTCAATGTGGTTTGGCTGAACCACCGATTCGTAATAGCGGCCGAATGGATCCAGCTGGTAGTCACCGCGGGTTGGCTCATCATCGGTCATGAAGTAGACCGGTCCGGTCACTGCTTCGGCCTTGCGCTCACCGAGCAAGAAGCCGGAGAGATCACGGCCCACCAGATCATGCACCTCGTTATGGGTGAGCTTGAGGCGGCGCTGCAAGGCCTCAACATTGACACCTGCGAGGCCCAGCATGGTCGGCAGCACGTCGGCGTGGCTGGTGAGCACCTCGGTCTGCTCGGCCTTGGGGAAGAGAATCGGGTTGTGAACCACTAGCGGCACGCGCAGCACTGAGTCATAGGCATTGTGCCACTTTTGATACATCCCACCATGACTGCCGAGCAGATCGCCGTGGTCAGAGGCATAAAGCACGATGGTGTCGCGGTAAGACTGCCGGTTTGACATCAAAGTCTTTAAGACCTCGAACACGTGCTTATCTACGGTCTCCTGCAGCGCGTAGTAGAACTGGTGGTACGGGTGGGTGTTGTCATTGGGCTGGAAGGCGCTGGCGTAAGTCTCGCGGTAGCTTGCCTGCGCGGTGGGCTTGGAGCTGAGATCCTCATCCTTTAACTGTGACCACATCGTGTCGAGGAACAATTCGAGCGGCACATTCGACCGCTCGTTTTGCTGGCGCAACCACATGTTGTTCATCAAGAGTGACAGTCGGCCCCAGAGGACAATGTCATGGGGGTTGACGAATGAGGTGACCATGAGCCACGGCTTGCGCCCACGCTGCAGGTTCCTGATCGTCTTGACTCCGAGCCGCTCATAGGTGGCATCGCGGCCGACGAAGTACGGCGCCGATGAACCGCTGTCATAGGGGTTGGAACCGTGGGGCTCCGGCCCGACCCAGCCATTGAAGCCGAAGGCATCGAGTCGGTTTACGTCCTCATAGAGCTTCTCAAGACGCAGATCCGGCGCCCCGTTATCGCGGTAGCTCGGGATCGGGGTGTTGGTGCCGGGGATGTAGAGGTCGGCGTCACTGACATGCCACTTGCCGCGGTACCAGGTCTCATACCCGGCGGCACGAAAGTAGTTGCCCATCGTTGGCACGGTATTCGGGGTCAGCCAGTAGGTATCTTCTTCGAGGGCGCTCTTGGCGGCCCCGGTAGTTTGAGTGACACCGTGCAGTGAGGGGTACTGGCCGGTCCAAAAGGAGGCGCGACTTGGTGCGCAGGCAGAAGACATGATCTGCTGATTGGCGAACTCCATGCCGTTGGCCATCAGGGCCTGCTGACCCTTGAGGTTCCGCTTTCGCCAAACCCCTAGGGCGCGTGACTCGAATGGCACCGGCTGGCGCTGCTCGTCGATCATGATGACTAAGAAGTTGGGGCGCTTGGTCAGCCGGCCCCGGCTCTTGAAGGGCATGAGCGGGTAGTCCGCAGCGGCCGCCGGGGCGGCCCCCTTGATCGCTGCGATTCCGGCGGCCGAGGCGGCGGCGCTGGCGAGGAGCTGGCGGCGACTCAGCCCCCGAAATGCGGGGGTGTCATCGTCGATCTGGTCGCCTTCGAATTCGCTCATTCTTTAATTTTCCCGTCCGTTGGTTTTGGGTTAAGCCGAAACTGGCATCAATGTGTTGGCCATAGTAAGCACACGTTAACCACGAATTCCTAAAGATCAAACCTGAATCCGCTGCCTCTTTTTGCCAATTCACGCGGCCCCGCGGGCTACCACCACTTATCCGGGTAGGAGCGATAGCCGAGCACCCGATTGGTGACCGCCGCCATGACGATGACCAAGACGGTGTAAATCATCAAGATTCCATAGGCCTTCGGGGCATCTGACAGCACATAACCGGCCAAAATCGCAGAGAAGGGCACCGCGAACGCCGGTGCATGCAGCACTCCGAGTAGGTACATGAAGAACAAGGCGGTGGCGCCGGCAATGGCCCCAAGCACGATGCCCGACAACGGCAGCAGCGAAAGACCAATACCCAAGAAGCCGGTCAAGGCATAGGCCCCGAGTACTCGCAGCGGCCGACTCCCCGGCAGTTCAGGCTGCGCAACGATCAGCCCGAAGCTGACAAGCGGTGGCACCAGCAGCGTGTGCACAAAGCTGAGGTCACCCTCAAGCAGCCCGCTGACGGCGAGGATGACCGTCAAAGCTACCGTCTGGGCTCCAACCAAGGCGAGCAGTTTGCGCATCGGCATCCGCTGTGCGCTGTCGATCAATGGTCTTGACGGGCCCCGCGGTGATTCTTCGGTCATTGAGCGCTGGCCACCGGAACCCGAAGCTCGGCCACCCGCCCGCCACCTGGCTGCGCGCCGCCTAGGTGCACCCGTGTCGATCCGGTTGACGAGGTCACGTACCGGGCGGGCAGTTGCCCGGTGAAGGGGTTCACTGCGAACAACCAGCGTGCTCGCAGTTCCAACTCCAGGACATCACCGGCGCGCAACCTGGTGGCCTGCGGCAGCAGGGCGACGCTGATCGGCACGATCTCACCGGGGCTGAAGGGCTCGGCCTTGGCGTGGGTGTGCACCGGTTGCCAAGGAGTGGACAGTTCCGCGTCTAACTCGCGATGCGCGAGCCGATGCCAGCCGTGCGTCACCACGTCGTGCCCGAACCCATAGGACCCTTCGAAGGGGACTTCAACTCCCGCGCGAATCACTCGCACGGCCGCTAACAAGGTCGCATCGCTTGCGCCTTCGAGACTGACATCAGCATTGAATGTCATCGGCCCGATGAGGTCGAGGGCCCGTGGCACCTGCCACCTGAATTTCAGCGCCCCATCCGAATTCGCAAATGCCAGCGACGTATCGGCGGTCTCCGGGGTTTGCGTTAATTGCCCGCCCGCGTGCAGATGCAGCGACTGGTAGGTGACATCAGGTGGTGGCCAGTCGGCCGCCATGCGGATCTCAGCGGGGGCATCGCCGGTTTCGTGGATTGCGATGCGCACCGGTGGCACCTGCTCCCAGCCGTTATCGGCGCCCGCAAGGAAGTGCTCGAAGAAGCGCAATTGCGTCGCTTTGGCTTCATCGCCGTAGAACACGCACCATTTGCCGCCGCGGTGCGTCCAGATCCATTTCTGTTTCGACGAGACTCGTCGAAAGGCTTCGAAGGAGCCGCGGGTATGCAGCAGGTGGTCGGAGAAGCTGCCGCAGACCAGCATCGGCACGTTGATGCGCGAAAGCTCAGGCATCCGGGATTTCCACCAGTCATCGAGCTCGGGTCGGCTCAGCGCCTGCGCGTACAAATTCTCCGTGGTGCGTCCGGATTTATTGGTGATCTTCCCCCACATCGCAAAGAAGCCGTGCTCGCGCACCCCACCGGGCTTGGCGAAATCGCGATAGACATCCGAGAAGCCCTCCCATGGGCAGATCGCCGCCAGGTGCGGTGGCTGCTCAGCGGCCGCCCGATACTGCGAGAGCGCTAGGTATGAAACACCTAACAGGCCGACTTTGCCGTTGGACCAGGGCTGGGTGCCGGCCCACTCGATCAGATCGTGGTAATCCTCGCCCTCTTGCTTCGAGAGCATGGTGCCGGTGCCCTCTGAGGCGCCGAACCCGCGCAAATCGCAGACCACCACCGCGTAGCCCAGCGGCACCCAGCGCGCGGGGTCTGGCCCCTCCCACCCGGTCCAGGCCGAGAAGGTTATTGGCTCTGGTTGGTGAAAGACCCGGTACTGCGGTGACGGCAGGTAACCCCACGGCACTTTCTTCGGCAGCGCATCCTTGTTGTAGGGGTGCGCGCACATTATTACCGGCGCCGGCCCGCCACCGCGGATCAAATCCCCCGGGCTACCCGGTGCGGGCCGAAAGACATTTGCCCTAAGTACCGTGCCATCGCGTGCGGTGATCGGCACATTCCATTCGGCGATGACACCGGTAGGCGGCGCGGTGATGGTGACCGGTGGGCGCGCCATGCCGTGCAGACGCTTCGCCACGGTGCGCGGGCTCGCAAGTTTCATTCGGACTCCAACCGCCACGAAGTGCTTCCCCCGTCACAGGCTACCGGGGGCTTACGGCCAACTACTCTTAAGTGCCCGCGAAACATCGGGTGCACCGGCGCGGAACTAACAGGTGCGAGCACGTCATTGCTTGGCATTGGGTTCACGTCCTTCTAGGCATTGGCAGCGCGGGCTCTCCCGCTACCCCAAATCCCAACACCCCGGGTGCCGAATTGCAATACCTAGCCAGCTAGGCAGCCACTTGGATATAACGCGGCAGGGATGAGCGCATCGGCTGGCACCTCGGTGCCACCACCCTTGCCACAAACATCAGCACGGGCCTTGGGGATCCAGAACTGGCCCTCGGCCTGGAAGATGAACGAGGTGGGTGCGCCCTGGGGTGCATCGGTTGCTGTTTCGCCGGTGCCCAGGAGGCCAGAGACAACCGCCCAGCCATCAGCACACTCCACACTCGCCCCGGTGACGACGTTGTCCGGGCCCAGTGCCTGCGCCGCTGCTTGAAGGGAGGAGTCTAGAGCGGGTAGGTCACAGGTGGTCATGCCGCCAACCATGGAGGCTTCAGGCGATGCTGCCGCGGTGGTCGAACCTGATGAGCAGGCGCTCAGGCCCGCGATCGCCAGGGCCGCGGCCCCCAAAAGTGCTGCGAACTTGATATTGCTGTTCATAGTAAACCCTTCGGGTTATTTGAACGTGAATCTTGATCATCACACGATCACCGGGCACACCACAACAGCACACGCCAAAACTCCTGGTGGACGATGCCCGATATGTCGGTATGCATGTATTTCCTCGTCCAAGATAGCAACCCAGTGAGCAACTTGCTGGAGCAGCTAAAGCGCTTGGGGACGCCCCGAGCCGGCTCGCCCCAGCCGCCGCATCGTCTTCGCCGGCAGGTAATGCGACAACACAGCACTAGGCCCAACGATGATCAGCAGCTTCCGGGCCCGGGGGTGGAGTCCAACTCAAGGTGAAATCGGGGCGATGAGCACCGAGGGGCGTACGTGAAAGATCCGTACGGGCTTGCTGCCTCAATGGCGGTGGCCTGGATAATGAAGTTTGAGCAAACGCGAAAGCTAGTATTGCAACTTCGCACTAAACTCCGTAATCCCTCTGCCGTTGTGTCGCACTTATGGCCCTTAGAGATGTTGAACTTCTTCGCAACCTCGCTGCGCACAAAACGCGTGCTCCTCGCGGAGGCCACCCGATGAAA
>SXGS01011872.1_pt1 | contig 51297 bp, 48 predicted proteins | sample 3174681 | NCBI WGS metagenome assembly SXGS01 (sample SAMN11356861, study PRJNA531348) | freshwater metagenome | isolation source: freshwater sample F1-80 | place: China: Fuxian Lake, Yuxi | collected 2017-12-25
CGAAACCATCCCGTGACCGTGCAATTGATAGGCCCATGAATACAACATCGATCAAACAAGTCTTGGCCATTGCCGGCTCCGATTCCGGTGGAGGCGCGGGCATCCAAGCCGATATCAAATCCATGTCGGCCAACGGCGTCTTTGCCATGTCGGTCATTACCGCCGTCACCGCGCAGAATACAGAAAAAGTCACCGACGTCTTTGAGTTGCCGACCTCGATCGTCGCGGCACAAATTGATGCGGCCTTCCAGGATTTCGACGTCGCCGCAGTAAAGACTGGCATGCTTTCCTCGATAGCGATTGTTGAGACCGTCGCGAAACTCCTGAGGCCCCAGAATGTCACGAATCTCGTCGTAGACCCGGTGATGATCTCGAAGACCGGCCGGGCCCTGCTCAAGCCGGAAGCGATTGACGCCATGAAAAAGCAGCTCTTCCCTTTGGCGCTGCTCGTCACGCCGAACATCCATGAGGCGCAGCAACTGTCCGGCCTTGAAATCAAAACGCTCGCCGACGCGCGCCGCGCCGCCAAAATCATCCACGGATTCGGCTGCAAATATGTGCTGATCAAGGGCGGCCATTTGCTGGCGGAACGGGCTACCGACCTGCTCTATGACGGCCGGTTCTTCAATGTGTTCAAGGGAGAGTTCATCGACACTCCCCACACACACGGCACTGGCTGCACGCTGGCCTCGGCCATCGCCGCCCATCTCGCCCGCGGCAAATCGGTGAACGATGCGGTTCAATCGGCTAAAACCTATCTCACTGAAGCTATTCGCCATAGTTTGGCGATCGGCCACGGAACGGGACCAACAAATCATTTCTACTTTCTCCAGACATAGCAGGATGCTGAAAAAGTCCGCCAGCTTTGTTCTCGCATACCACCATAGCTTGCAGCCGTCTGCTAGGAAGACTCCATGAGCCGTTTCAGTTGTCGCCCACTAGGCTTTCTGGTCACAGGATTTAGCTGGCTCCTGCTGGCCGCTCTGGCGGGATTCACCATCCTGATTGGATGGATCCATGGCACGCCACTGCCCTCCTGGCTCAAACTGGTCCATGTGCATGCCGCCCTCATTGGTGGCATCCTCCAACTAATGGTCGGCGGATTGCTCGCCTCCCAGTCCCATAGTGCCCAAGGCGACCGAACCCCGTCCGACTCGCATCTGCTGCTCTTCGTCACCCTGAACGCCGCAACGGCAGCGTTGCTCATGGGATTCGGACTCGGAAACATGAGGATCGTCGGCCTGGCAGGAATCGTGGTGATTGGGGTAGCACTCTCCCTTGCCTCGACCGCCTGGCAATACACGCGGCAACACCGCGCTGAGCCAGCCAGTTCCTCCTGGCTCTATCGATTCTCACTCCTCGCCCTGCTCGCAGGATTGGGGCTGGGCGACGCGATGGCCTTCCGCTTGATGCCGGAATTCTATGCCCATGCGCGGCTTCTGCATCTCCATATCATTCTGCTGGGATTTGTCACGCTGGCCATCATCGGCCTCACGCATCGCCTCCTGCCGATCATCCTGCATGCCGAGCTCTACAGTCCGCGACTCGCCACACTCGTCATGAGACTGCTGCCAGTCGGCTTTGCCGTCTTGATCGGCGGGTTTATCACCTCGTCCCTCCAGCTTGAACTTGCAGTGGGGGGACTGCTCGTCATCAGCATCGGCCTCTATGCCTATAACCTCCTGCGCACCTGGATCGGCTCAGGCCAGCGGGGGAATGCCGCCTCCGACCACCTCCTGGTCGCGACATTTTTCCTAGTCCTCACCATGGTCATGGGGGTCCTCATCGGAGCCAACGCATTCCCCCAGTTGCCGATACTCCCGTTCGGGTCCTTGCACCTCGCGGCTTATACCCACATGGCCTTGATCGGGTTCATCCTCCAGACCGTCGTAGGGGCCCTGTCCTATGGCATTCCTGAAATGCTGGCAACCAGTCGTGTCCCCAGCAAGAAAAAGCAGGGGCCCTATCGAGAGCAACTCACTGCCATCATGAACCGGTGGCGAACCGTTCAGCTGACGGGATTGAGTTTAGGCACGATGAGCTTCGGCCTGCTGGCTGCAATGACCTGGAACTTCTCTCTCACTTCGCTCTCCATTCAGATCGCGACGTGGGTCACAGTTGGTCTGCTCCTGGGCAGCTTGACCCTCTTTACGGCCAAACTCGCCTGGGCGGTTGGAGCCAGGCCTTCCGACTAATCGCCGCCCATGGAAGAAGCCCTAACCTTTCGCGATCTGCAAGGTCACAGCGTTGCTGCGATCCTCAGCAAGCCCGAGAAGCCGATGACCAGTCTCGCTCTCCTGTGTCATGGCTTTCTCTCCGGGAAAAACAGCACGACGAACAAAACCTTGACCCGCCTCCTGAACGAACAGGGCCTCGCAACATTTCGATTCGATTTTTTCGGCCAAGGAGAGAGCGAGGGACCGTTCGAAGCCATCACGACCACGCTGGCGATACAGCAAACCTTGGCAGCCCTGAATCTGGTAACAGCCAGAGGCTATGACAAGATCGGGCTCGTCGGCTCAAGCTTTGGAGGACTCGTCGCCATCCTCACAGCAGCCCAGCGTCGCGAGATCGCCTGTCTGGCCCTCAAATGTCCTGTGGTGGATTTCGCGGAAGAACTGCTCCTCACGTTGGGCCCTCAAGAGTTGGCTCGCTGGCAAGATACAGACACGATCCCGAATGTCATGGGAGGCACTGAGCGGATCAGATTGCGGTACGGTTTCTACGAAGACTGTCTCAACCACATTGCCTATGGACCAGCCGAACGGATCACCATCCCCACATTGATCGTGCAGGGCGAACAGGACGAATGTGTCCCCCTCCATCAAAGCCGACGATTGCACGACCTACTGAGAGGCCAGAAACGGCTAGATCTGCTGCCTAACGCCGATCACCAGTTCACTCGCGGAGAGGATTTCCGCCAGATGACCACAGCGATCGGCGAGTGGCTTGTAAGTCATCTCTCAAGGCATTATTGACTCAGAAACTCACTGCGGCGGGCTTAATGCTGGCTGCAGTTAATAGTTTAGTCTTTAATGGATCACACGCGAGGACCCTCGCTGAAAAATCGCAAATACTGTCTTAGTAATCATTTTGTATTCTTTAATTTTTTGATTCGTAGGGTTTATTGGGGCGAAATTAAACCGCGTAAGCGTCTATAGCCTGAAGCCCTCTGCTCCGCAGGGCAGAGGGCGAGGGTTCAGCGGGGGGGGGGCGTTGACAGATTTAATTTGATAAGACCGAGGGGAGAAAAAGTTGGTGGTAGCTTTCACCATCCTGACGTCTAGACAAGCCCTCCGACCACCCAATGCCGGCCATCCGGCACATCAATCATCAACCGGCTCAAATTCATTTCCGCCAGCTGCGACGCCACCTCATCTTCCGTAAAGGCTGCAAGCAGTGAGTTGTAAAAATCTCTCCTCAGGATGTCCGGCGCCTTGGAAGCATGCAAATCAACGATGGCCTGCGCCTCTTCCGGCGACTCAGGCCTCAAGAGATCCATCACCAGCACCGGCGAACCGGGCTTCACCGCCAATCTCAGCTTATGCCAAAACTGAAGGGGGTTCGGCACATGGTGCAACAGGCTATTGGAAATCGCGGCATCGGCCGGTTCACTCAGTGCAACGGCCTGAAAACGCTCACAAAGAAAGGTGATACGACCGGACAGACCCGCCTGCCGCACCGCCTCCTCCGCCAACTGCACCATCGGGGCCGACGCATCGACACCGATCACCAAACAACCAGGCACTGCGCGCGCAAAACGAATAGGAATATCGCCAGGACCACAGCCAAGGTCGAGGACATGACCCTCGAAGAAATCAGGAAAGGATGTGCGGAAGCGATCGACGAAACCCTGGTTCTCTTGCGAAAAATCCGCCTCCGCATAAGCCTGGGCCTGTGCATCGTCCTCCATCAGTTCCGGCTCGAGTATTCGGTTCACAGATCCCCCATCAATCTAACAAACTCGATGTATAGGAACAGCCTGAGTGACATACGCCATATGGCATGGAGCCCTCAATCACATCAGATGCTCAAAAATACCCTCTGCAAGACGGCAGCAAGCGAAGAGTCGAGGCGTACCCTTGTGGTTTGTTGAGCCTCTTCGTGAAGCGAGACCGCCGCTGGCGGTATTTTTCAGCATCCTGTTAGAGGCGGCTCCGTTGCTTGACCAATCCAGAACGGCTTGCTATAAAACCACGAACAGGGTTTCCCTGTCACTGTGCTCCCATTACTGAAAGGGAACTTACGTGAATAAATCTGAACTCATCGAAGCGATCGCCAAACATGCCGACCTCTCAAAATCCTCAGCAGGCAGAGCGTTAGACGGGGCATTGGGAGCAATCAAAGCCGCACTGAAGAAAAAGCAGACGGTTGCCCTGGTTGGATTTGGCACGTTCCGAGTGAGCCACCGGGCCGCTCGCGTCGGCCGCAACCCTCGCACGGGCAAGGCCCTCAAAATCAAAGCAGCCAAAGTTCCAAAATTCAAGGCAGGCAAGGCCCTAAAGGCTGCAGTAAACTAAACCATTCCTAGGTTCCGTTTCAGAAGCATCTGCGTTGGGGCCCCTCCCTGAACCACCGGGTATTCAGATACAGGGGCCCCAACTACTTATCCATCCAACCCTACCATCCGAACCCTCGCCATCCGCTCTCAGCTCTGTATCTCTACTACGTCGCCAGGCCTCACCAGTCCTGCGCGCAGCACCTTTGCATAGACCCGGCTCCAGCCAGGATTCTTTTCCTGAGAAATCCTGTGATAGTCCCCGTCCTGAAACCACTGCGCATTGTAGCGGCAAGGAACCGTATAGCTCGTCACTTCCAGCTGCACGTCCGGCCCGATCGACAATTTCACGCCAGGCTTTATGGGCCTCCACTCCAATCCAGCGAGGGTCAGATTCTCCCCTGATGAGCCTGCCTCGATCGGATGACCTTCCTTTTGCAGCCGCTCGAGTAGTTCACGCGAGAAGAGGCAAACGGCCCGATCCTGCCCTCCATGCACTTTGAGGTTTCGTTGCCGATCGCCCTCAACACCGGCTTTAGCGATCATAGCTTCCAAAACTCGACGTTTCGGCACACCCCCGTCTGACACATTAATCTGGTGCAGGCGGGGATGGGATAATTGTTCCGTTTCAGCCACGCAAGAGCCCTTCACAGGATTCCGCTTTCAGCAACTCCACCGCTACCCATCCATCTTGCTCCCGCCGCCGCGAGAAGCAGGCGCCGGCCTTGGCGAATGCCGCAAGTACTTCTGCCTCTTGATCGAGTAACACCCCGGACAGCAAGAGCCGCGCGCCATGATTCACATAAGACGCGAGTTCATCGCACAATAAGAGCAGCGTCTGCCGATCAAGATTCGCCAGCACTAGATTCGGCTTGATCCACCCCGCCACATCGCTCAACGTTCCGCAGGCCAATCTCAGCTCCTGTCCAAACCCATTCTCGCTTGCATAGTTCTTCGCGCAGTCCACCGCGACAGGATCGCATTCCACCCCCACAGCCGAGGCAGCCCCAAGCCGCAGGGCCACCATCGCCAGAATGCCGCTCCCAGATCCGACATCCAGCACGGACTCGCCACCGTGAATGAATCCTTCAAGCCATTCGAGCAACATGCTGGTCGTCGCATGGTGCCCGGTCCCGAAGGCCTGTTTCGGATCGAGCACAATCTCAATGTCCCCCGCCTGCAATGTCGCCTCCTCCCAGCTCGGCCTGATCACGATCCTCCGGCCGATCCTGATGGGGTTGACCGACTGAGCCCATTGCCTGTTCCAATCCCGATCCGGCACCGGCTGCACCGACAGCTCGGCCGTGGCATCACCGAATTGTTCCAATAGAGCCCGAAGCGCCACCACATGATCGGCACTCCACCGCTCGCTCGGCCAATAGAGATGAATCGTCTGACCGTCCTGCCAGGCCCCCTGTGCGAAGGGGTCCGCCAGAGCCCCCAACAGTTCGCCCGCATCGATATCGGTATGAATCGTCACCTCAATCCAATCCTGTGCCATGCAGCCATACCCTCTTCATTATTGACGGAGCCAGACCCATCCAGTAAGGTCGAATCGACCATGCAGGACAACCACCCCCCCGCAGACACTTCTTCGCGCGAACACACGTTGCAGCGGCTGCTGAGTCGAACATCGCGATTGCTCGTGAAGGGCCATCGAGCCAGCGCCACTCTCACGCGCTGGCGATTGATCCTCTTCGTGACCGCGCTGCTCTGCACGATCACCCTCTACAGACTCGGCTGGTACCAGGCAGGCAATCTGTCGCTCGGCAGCTTCCTCGCCTTCTTCCTACTCGTCGCGAGTTATCATACCAGGCTGGAACAACGGATTCATCGGCTCCGCCAATGGCAACATATCAAGCAGACGCATCTGGCTCGCCTCCGGCTCGACTGGGACCGGCTCCCGGAACGGGCTTGTCCAGGGCCGGATAACCATCTCTATGCCAAGGATCTGGATCTTGTCGGCTCCCATTCATTGTTCCAACTGCTCGACACCACCGTCTCTTCGCACGGTCGCGAGCGCTTGGCCTCTTGGCTTCTCACGCAACCTCCGGCCCCTGACGAATGGGCAGCGCGCCAAACATTGGTCCGCGAACTGACAACGCGCTCACTCTTTCGCGATCGTCTAACGCTCGAAGCCCGCTTACTCGGCGAACAGGAGATCGACGGCCATCGCTTGGCTAAGGTGCTGCAACATCGCCTGGAAATGCCCCACCTACACATCATCCTGCCCCTGCAAACCCTCCTCGCAGCGACGACTCTTGGGCTCGGGCTCGCCGGATTCATGAATTGGCTCCCGGGCTACTGGATGTGGTCATTTGGGCTCTACTCCCTGCTCTATTTCTTCACGGACCAGGGCGAAGAACTGCTCGAGCATGCGGTGGGCCTGCACCATGAAGTGGAAAAGCTCGGCAAGGTCCTCGGATACATCGACCACCACGCCAGACGATCTCCCTCTGCCCTCGCTCGCACCTGGGCTCCCCTCACCAACAGCGACAGAGCTCCGGCTCAGCAGATCCGGCAGGCAGCGAGGATACTCCATGCCGTGAGCATCAAGGCCCATCCGCTCGTGCACCTGGTCGTCAATGCCCTCTGTCCCTGGGACCTCTGGTACGTCAGGAAAATGGGGCAGATTCAGGATCAGATCCATGATCACCTACCCCTCTGGTTGGATCGACTGGCGGAGGTCGAAGCAGCGGCAGCCTTGGCCACCTTCGCCCACCTGCACCCCACCTATATATGGCCGTCATCACTCCAAGCCGATAGCCAGGGAAGCGTGTCCACAGCTCTCTGTTCCGCCCGCAACCTCGCACACCCGCTGATCCCATCGGGAAAGCGCGTGCCTAACGACTTCTCGCTCCGTGGTCTTGGACAAATTCTGCTCGTGACTGGCTCCAACATGTCCGGCAAGAGCACCTTCCTCCGTACCATCGGAATGAATCTGTGCCTCGCGCAAGCAGGCGCGCCGGTCTGCGCCACTCAATTCGAATGGACCTGGCTGCGAATCGCCTGCTGCATTCGCATGGACGACTCGCTCGACGCAGGCCTCTCGTTTTTCTATGCGGAAGTGAAACGGCTGAAGTCGCTGCTCGACGCGGCGACGGACCGGAGCCAGCCGCCAGTCCTCTTCTTGATCGACGAAATTTTCAAGGGGACCAATAATCGTGAACGGTTGATCGGGAGCCGTGCCTTCATCTCCGCCCTGGCCCAGAGCCACGGATTCGGCCTCGTCACCACTCACGATTTAGAATTGACGGAATTGGAGCACAGTGTACCGACCGTGACCAATGCCCATTTCAAGGAAACGGTGACAGCAGGTGAACTACTCTTCGGCTACCAGCTCAGGCCAGGCCCCTGCCCCACGACCAACGCGCTACGGATCATGCAGCTGGAGGGGTTGCCAGTCCCGGAAAACTCACAGGGCCATACCGCCTAAGGCATAGTGTGACGACACCGATCAGCACAGAACCTTCCGCGGCATCCCATCCGCTCCGTGGCCTTCTCATCGCCCAGTTCATCGGCGCCTTCAACGACAATGCCTGGAAGCTAATGGTAGCCCTGCTCGCCATCCGGCAACTCGCCAGCAGCATCGCGCCGGGGCCGGAATTTGAAACCGCCGCACAAACCCAGACAGCCCTGGCTTTTATCGTCTTCACTCTACCGCTGGCCTTAGTTTCGATCGTCGCCGGCATCCTGGCCGATCGCGTTAGCAAACGCACAGTCATCATCCTGATGAAATTGGTGGAGGTGCTCTTGATGGCCGCGGCCGCCACAGCCCTCTGGAGCAATCCAGCTGGGGGCATCCTGCCGTTCATCGTGCTGGGCGGTATGGGGATGCACAGCGCGCTGTTCAGCCCGGCGAAGTACGGCATTCTGGCCGAACTCCTCCCACACGAAAAACTGGCGGCAGGCAACGGACAGCTCGAAATGTGGACCTTCCTGGCCATCCTCACCGGAACCGCCGCGCCAGGGATCTTGTTGTCCCTCTCCGGCTCCTCCCTCTGGTTGGCACCCCTGTTCCTCGCGCTTCTCTCGCTCGCCGGATTGGCTGCAGCCTTAACCATTCCCCCTGTTCCAGCGGCGCGATCGACAGGAGGCCTCTGCAATACCCTTCAGGGAGCCTGGTCGGCGCTGGCGGTAGATCGAATGCTCCGCCTTGCAATTGTCGGCGCGGTTTTCTTCTGGACCATCGCCAGTCTCTTCGCCCAAAACATTCTGATCTATGCAAAGGCAGTCCTGGGCCTGTCGGACTGGCAATCGGGCCTGCCGCTCATGATGCTCTCCATCGGAATCGGCCTCGGCGCCAAACTGGTGGGACAATTATCTCAGGGCCGCGTGGAATATGGCCTGATCCCGCTAGGCGCGACCGGAATCGCCATCCTTCTATCTGCCGTGGGATTTTTCACGCCAAACCTGCCAGCAACGCTCGTGCTCATGGGCCTCCTAGGCCTCGTCAGCGCATTGATCTTTGTCCCGCTCAACGCCCTCATCCAATGGCGCGCGCCGAACGAGCGCCGGGGCTCGGTCATCGCCTTCGAAAACAGCTGCGTCTTCACCGGCATTCTGCTCGGATCGCTCGGGGCTGGAGCCCTGGCTCAGAGCGGCGTCTCCACCACAGGAATCTTCCTCGTGACGGCCTCGTTGACTGCCATCGGCACCGGCTGGGCCCTCTGGCTTCTCCCGGACGCGCTCCTCCGAGCGGTCTTGGTCCTCCTGACCAATAGCCTCTACCGCCTAAGGATTGTCGGCCATGAACAAGTCCCCCTCCAGGGTGGCGCGTTACTGGTCCCCAACCATATATCGTTCATCGACGCATTTCTGCTGATCGCCAGCCTCGACCGGCCGATCCGCTTCGTCGTCGATAAACATTATGCGGAACTGCCGATCCTCAAGCCCTTCATGAAGCTGCTTAACGTGATTCCGATTTCGTCGCAGGGCGGACTCCGCGTCGTCTTACGCGTGCTACGCGAAGCAGGAGCGGCGCTCGACAAAGGCGAGATCGTCTGCATCTTTCCGGAAGGCCAGATCACCAGAACCGGCACCCTCCTCCCCTTTCGCCGGGGATTCGAACGGATCATGAAGGGCCGAAGCGCCCCCATCGTTCCCGTTCACCTGGATCGCATCTGGGGCAGTATCTTCAGCTTCAATCGAGGAAAATTTCTCTCCAAAATTCTGGAGCGCATTCCCTATCCCGTGACAGTCTCCTTCGGAGCTCCGCTTCCGCCAAAAACCTCGGCCCATGACATCCGCCGCGCCATTCGCTCTCTCGGCGAAACGGCCTGGACCCTCCGCAAACAAGGCCGCCGCCCGCTGCACCAAACCTTCATCCATGCCATGAGGCAACATCCATTCCGCTTCGCCATGGCGGATCAAACCTACCCATCTGTCTCGTCGCTCCAGGCCCTGATCGGCTCCATCGTCCTTGCCAGAACGCTGCGGCCTCTATGGGAGGGCCAGCGCCATGTCGGCATCCTCCTCCCTCCGACCGTCGCAGCCGCGCTCATCAATGTGGCCGCACCTCTCTGCGGGAAGACCAGCGTGAACCTTAACTACACGGTCGGCAAAGCAGGCCTCGAAGCAGCCGTGCGGCTCGCCAACCTCCGCACGATCGTCACCAGCCGGACCTTTGTCGAGAAGGCCAAGCTGGATCTGCCGGACGGACCGTCGATTGTGTGGCTGGAAGACGTGGCACGCACGATCGGCTCAAGGCAGAAACTTTCCGCGAGTATCCTCGCCCTCTGCGCCCCGGCGCGTCTGATAGAGCTGGCCTGCGGACAAAAGACCCCACTGACGATGGATGATCTGGCGACCATCATCTTTAGCAGCGGCAGCACCGGCGAACCCAAAGGGGTGATGCTCTCTCACTTCAACATCGACGCCAATGCGGAGGGGGCCAGCCAGGTGCTCCACCTCTACCAACAGGAACGAGTCCTGGGAGTTCTTCCCTTCTTCCACTCCTTCGGCTATCTCATCTTCTGGTTGGTCATGTACAACAACGCGGGCATGGTCTTTCATCCCTCCCCGCTCGACGTCACAGCCGTCGGCGAACTGGTGCGCCGCTACCGCCTCACGTTCCTCGTGACTACGCCGACCTTTCTCCAGCTCTACCAACGCCGCTGCACCCCGGAGCAATTCAGTTCGCTACGTGTGGTCCTGACCGGCGCGGAGAAACTACCGGCCCGGCTCGCGCAGGCCTTCGAAGATCGGTTCGGCATCGCCCCCATTGAGGGCTACGGCGTGACCGAATGTGCCCCCGTCATCTCCGTCAATTGTCCGGACTTCCGTGCTGCCGGCTACTATCAGCCTGCTTCCAGACGGGGAACCGTCGGGCAACCGCTGCCGGGGGTCTCTGTGCAAATCGTCGATCCGGACAGCTTCGCGCCATTGCCTCCAGGCGCCCCCGGCATGTTACTAGTCAAAGGCCCCAACGTCATGCAGGGATACTTGGGACGTGAGGACCTGACGACCCAGGCCCTGCGCGATGGCTGGTACATCACCGGCGATATCGTCACGCTGGATGACGACGGATTTCTGACCATCAGGGATCGGCTCGCGCGCTTTTCGAAAATCGGCGGAGAAATGGTTCAACATGGGCAGGTAGAAGAGGCACTGCATCAGGCGCTCGGCCTGGAGACTCAGATTTTCTCCGTCACCGGGATTCCTGACGAACAAAAAGGCGAACAGCTCGCAGTCCTCCACACCCTGGACGAGTCGCAAATCCCCAGCCTCGTCGCTAAGCTCACGGCAACCGGCCTGCCGAACCTTTTTATTCCCGCGCGCACAAACTTCATCAAAGTCGAGGCGCTACCGATATTGGGAACAGGGAAAATGGATCTGCGAGGCCTGAAACGAATCGCGATGGAGCGGCTGGGAGTTCGTGAAACGTGACGCGTCGTTCGTCTCTTGATTGACGCCTTCATTCTTTGTTGGCCTGGGAAAATGCCTGACTGCAAATGTTAGCGCAACCAGAACCAGGGTTGTGGCATCCCACAACCCTATGGGAAGATGCCTGCTATGAATCCACAGCACAACCGCCAAGCAGAGACTGGCCAGACGGATCGGCCCCTGATCATCCTTGGCTGCGGCTATACAGGCAGGTTGATCTTGCCATTGACCACCCAACGAGGAACCGCAACCTGGGCTACCAGCCGAAACCCAACGCAGCAACTTGCGACGGTGCCACTTCCACAGCGGCTGGAATTCGATCTGGCTCGGCCTGCAACCTGGGGGCATCTGCCAGCTGGAGCCGATCTCATCTGGTGCTTTCCCGCCAGCCCCCTCTCTGCCGTGCAACAATGGGCCGGGGCGCAACGTTCACGATTTAACCGTCTCGTCGTACTCGGTAGCACCTCTGCCTACGAGACGGCCGATGATTCCACCACCTATCCCCCACCCTGGACCGATGAAACTGCCCCCATCGACCGAACCAAACCACGGGTGCAGGGAGAAGAATATTTATGCAATGAATTCGGCGCCATCCTGCTACGTGTGGCAGGCATCTATGGACCAGGGAGAAACCCGTTGGATTGGATCACACAAGGCCGCGTCGGCCCCTCGAGGAAATACGTGAACCTGATTTATGGAGAAGACCTGGCAGGGATCTGCCTGGCGGCAATCGAAAAAGGGACACCAAGCGGAGTCTACAATGTCAGCGACGGGATGCCTTATGCCTGGAAGGAAATCTGCGAAGCGGCCCAGCAGCGCTGGGGCGTAATCCCGACAGCAGCACAAGGAGACCCCTCACCGGGAAAACGAATCAGCAATACCAAGCTTCGAACAGAACTTGGCTATGAACTGAAGCACCAAGACCTCTACCAAGCTCTTGACCTCATTGAATTAGCAAAACCACAATTGTAAGCACGCTTGTCAAAATGGTCGTCCAACAAGGCCGCAGGGTCGTCGCAGCCGGAGGCGTACCCGTAGGGTGCGTTGAGGATTGCGATGAGCCGAGACCGACCTTGGGGACCGTTTCACCATCCTGCTAAAGGCGAAGCAGCGCCATCACAGAGAGACACACCAGCAAATTATTGATGGCATGAGCCAAAATCCCCGGCCACAGACTCCCCGTTTTTTCATAGAGCCAAGCCCAGAGCAGCCCGCTCCAGAGCACGCTAACGAAGCCGATCACTCCATAGCCATGGGCAATCGCGAAGATGCCGGCGCTGATCAGCGCAGCAGGCAGAAAAGAAAACTTCCTGCGCAAGATCGCGAACAAGATCCCGCGAAAGGCAAGTTCCTCAAACAGCGGCGCGAAAATCACGTACTCGATGCCACTAATGACCGTCAAGGCCGGCGAGCCCCAGACTAGATCGGCATCGAACCATTCAGTCCAATGACTCGTCAAATGAAACGGCTCTGACAGCCGCTCCATCACCCATTCGCCCCAGAGCCCTGCTGCCACCACCGCCACGACCACAACCATCAAACGTCCGACATTCGCCCATCCGATTTCCAAGCCGAACCCTTCTTCAAACGTCATGCCAGACGGACGGAAGAGGTGCCGGTAAGCCAAGAAAAGCAAGGGCACATTGGTCAGGGGAATGGCCAAAGCTCGAAGCGAAGCATTATCCGGCGACGCGTAGATCAAAAACAGCGCCGTGCCTATCGCCCCCAGCGCACCCCCGCGCAGCAACACGGCTACTCCCAGCGCGCCAGGCCACGGAGGCGGCACGCCCGGCTCATGGAGCCGGACGAAACGAACCGACTCGCTCCGTGTGAGCCACAGCAGCAGACAGACCACCGTCCCGACGACCATCCCGCAAAGTTCAACAAGCCTGATGCGATGCAACCAGACAAATTGGCGATCGACGCGCACCACCGCCTGTTCCTGGATCCTGGATAGCAACGCAGCATCGTTGGCGCGCCGCGCCAACCGTTCAGCCAGACGATCGTAAAACCAGCCGGAAGGCAACAGTGCGGCCAGCTCGGCTTGCCACACCAGATACTGGTCTGCGTCAGGGCCCGCGCCTTCGCCATAGGCCGCCCGTACCAGATCGGCAAACTGCGGCAACGGATTCTCTGCATCAGCCCACTCATGCGCGGAGAGGAGCGCCTGCGACTCATGCCCTGCCTCGGCTTGAAGAATCGCCAACTGCAGCGGCACTAGCGGATCGGTCGAGACCCGCGCAAGCTCTCGATACCATTCGATGGCATGGGCCTGTTCCGTCTCGTTCCCGCCAGAGGTCCAAGCAAAAAGCTGCCGTTCCCATTGAGGCGCTCGTTTCAGTCCTTCTTGCGCATCCATGGTCCGACTGACCATCAGACTCAAGGCTTGCTCTGGCGCCTCGACCCGCTCCAACTTGGAGGAGGAAGCCGAGAGCAGAACTACCGATAGCAACGCCGCCACGAGTACGAAGGCCGCCAGCCACGTCACCAGGGGCGAAAATCGGCCTGGCTGGCCCCCGGGCAACGGCGACACGTAGGTCTCACGCCACCACGAACGGTACTCTTTCGGTTCTTTGAGAGCAGAAACTGGTTCCATCATTCTTGCGACTATAACATGCGGTTTTTCAGGCTCGAAACCCCTTCCGCGCGAAAAGACGAGCAACCCAGCTTAGAATGCCTGTGGCTGAGAGCAACTGCACTCCGCTATACTGGCCCTCTATATCGGAGCGTTATGCCAGTTCAGAGCTTTACACCCCTTCGCCGTCTGCTGCTTGGCCCAGGGCCAAGCATGGTGCATCCCCGAGTCCTTCGCGCGCTCTCGATGCCGCTCATCGGCCACTTAGACCAGGCTTTTCTGGGTGTCATGAACGATATCCAAACCCTGCTGAGGGGTGTCTTTGAGACCAACAATCACTTCACCATCGCCGTCTCCGGCACAGGCTCGGCCGGCATGGAGGCCTCGATCGTCAATATCGTTGAGCCGAGCGATGCAGTCATCGTCGGAGTCAATGGCGTATTTGGCACGAGATGGGCCAGCGCCGTTGAGCGCTGCGGCGGCAAAGCCATTCGCGTCGAAGCTCCCTGGGGCCAGGTCATCAACCCAGCAGCCATTGAGCAGGCCTTAATCCGATCCGGCCCGGTAAAAGCCGTAGCCATCGTGCAGGCCGAAACCTCGACCGGCGCCTGGCAACCGCTTGAACCGATCGCCACTCTCTGTCGCAAACATGACGCGCTCTTCCTCGTGGATGCCGTAACCTCGTTGGGCGGCATACCGGTCGAGGTCGACCGGTGGGGCATCGATGTCTGCTATAGTGGCACCCAGAAATGTCTCAGCTGTCCGCCAGGCCTCTCGCCCTTTACGCTCAGCGACCGGGCCTTGAGCGCCATCAAGGCCAGGCGCAGCCCCTGCCAGAGTTGGTACTTTGATATGACCTTAATTCAGGACTACTGGGCCGAAGGCACCAGGGCCTACCACCATACGGCGCCGATTTCCATGCTCTATGCCCTGCGAGAAGCCTTGCGCCTTGTCGAGGAAGAAGGGCTGCCCGCCCGCTTCGCCCGCCATCAACTCAATAGCGAAGCTCTACTCGCCGGCTTGGCCCAACTCGGGCTCTTGCCCCTCCCCCAAGCGGGCCATCGACTCCCGATGTTAACCTGTGTCACTGTTCCCTCTCATATTCCTGAAGCCGAGATACGGATGAACCTCCTCTCGACCTATGGAATTGAAATCGGCGGGGGGCTCGGCCCGCTCAAAGGGAAAGTCTGGCGCATCGGCTTGATGGGTGAATCATCGACTGAAGCGCATGTCTTGACCCTGCTCAACGCCCTGGAAGAACTGTTTATCCGACAAGGCTGGCTATCCACTCCCGGAGTCGCGCTCCAAGCTGCGGCACGGATCTATAGCCGCATGGCATCCTAACAACAAAGGATATAAATCGCATGAACAACAAGCCATTACTCTGGGTGCTCGGGGGCGGGGCCTTTGCTTTTGTCGCAGTAGTCTCCTACTGGATCTTCGCCCTGACACTGGCCAATCAGATGAAATCGGACCTCCTTCCCCCGGACAAGGCCGCCGCCTATATTCATGCGGTCATCGAGGCCAGCCGGACCGTCTATACGGAACACGTCGTCGGCAAACTCCATCAGGCAGGCCTCGCCGAAGCCATCGAACATTGGCGCGATGAAAATGGCGTCCCGCTTCCCGCACAGTTCCTCCTGGAATCGGGGCGGCTAGTCTCGCGAAAAAATCTCAAGCTCAGCTTCCGGCTGGCCAGCCTGCTGCCGACCTATGCCTGGAATGGGCCCACGACCGATTTCGAGCGGAAGGGGCTCGACGCCGTGGGCAAAGACCCCTCGAAGCCGGTCGGAGGGTTCGTCAGGATCGACGGAGGCCGCTACTACCAAGCCATCTACCCGGACCGTGCGGTGACCCAATCCTGCGTTACCTGCCATAACCAACATCCCAACAGCCTGCGCCGCGACTACAAAATTGGCGATGTGATGGGCGGCATCATCATCACCATTCCTATCGATCAACCATGAAGACCCTCGCTATTCGCTCCGTGCGCGTCATCGACGGGATCGGTCAAACCATCGAACGGGCCACCGTGATCATTCGCGGGGCCACGATTGCCGCAGTCGGATCGGACCGGGATATTTCGATTCCACGTGGCGCGGCCAAAATCGATGGCCGGGGCCTGACCCTGTTGCCTGGCTTGATCGACTGTCACGTGCACTTCTGCCTCGGAGCCGAACCAGATGTCGTCGACGCCATCGCCAAAGAAACGCCCGCCCTGAACCTGCTCAAGGCCAGCCGGGCTGCACGCGAGACCCTAGAGGCAGGCTTCACCACCGTGCGCGACGTGGGCTCGCGGGACCATTCCATCTTCACACTGCAACAGGCCATCGAAACAGGCCTCGTGCAGGGGCCTCGCATTGTCGCGGCAGGCCTGGCCATTTGCATGGTCGGCGGCCATGCCAGATTTATCGGCCAGGAAGTGCAGGGGGTCCGGCAGGTCCGTTCCGTCGTGCGCAGACAAATCGCCGCAGGGGCCGGAGTCATTAAGGTCATCGCCTCAGGCGGCGTCCTCACGCCGGGCACCTCGCCGAACCAGGCGCAAATGACGATTGAAGAACTCCGGGCCGCCGTAGAGGAAGCGCAGCTGGCCGGACGGAAGGTCGCCGCCCATGCCCATGGATCGTCGGGGATGAAGAATGCGATCCGCGCCGGAGTCCATTCGATCGAGCATGCCACCCTCATGGACGAAGAAGCGGCCACCCTCATGAAGGGGCATGATGTCTTCATGGTCCCGACTCTCTCTGCGCTCGCTACCACCGCCTCCTGCCGGCTCGGATGCGGCGTGCCGGCCAGCGCGCGCGACAAGGCCAACGCCATGACGAAACGTCATGCCGTCAGCTTCAAGAACGCCTTGCGGGACGGAATCCAGATTGCGATGGGCACGGACGCGGGGACGCCCTTTAATTTCCATGGCGAGAACGCCCAGGAACTCGAACGGATGGTCGCTTTCGGGATGAGCCCGATGCAGGCGATCCTCGCGTCGACTTCCTCTGCCGCACGGTTGATCGGGATTCAAGACCAGGTGGGAACCATCGCGAAAGGGAAACTGGCCGATCTCCTGCTATTCGACGGAAATCCGCTTCGCCACATCGAACAACTCCGCAACCGGGACAGGATTATCGGGGTCATGCAAGCGGGGCGATTCGTGGCGGGACCTCTATCGGGGATGTAAGACCTGAAAAGTGAAACGAAAAAAGCCTCTGTCGCTTCACGTCTACCGTCTTTCGTAAAAGAGCTCCAATGCTGCGGCATAGCCCTTCTTCCGTCCCTTGCGGAACACCTCTTCTAGCTGCCCGCGTAACGCGCGAACTCCTCCCATATCGCCTCGCTTAGCCACCCCCTGAGACAGCAACATCTCAAGCGCTACTTCGATAAGCCGCTGTTTTCGCCCCTCCATCTCCGGAGTCACCAACTCATCCATAATCTCCGAAGCCCTTGCCTGTAACATAGCGTCTTTGAAGGTGTCATAGCCTTGGTCCACCACGGTCCGCTCACGAATTAGGGCAAGCTCGAACCGAATCCGCATTACGTCTTTCATCAGGACCGCAAACACTTCCTTGCGCCCTTCATCGAAGAGCTTCTGCTCCATCTCCTCGAGGATGACAGCCGGATCTGCCGCTTCATCCCTCGTCGCTTCATCCCCCCAATTAAGCCGGTCATAATTCCGGCGCTTCTCCGAATCACCAATGATTTCATAGGCGGCATTGATTTCACGGATCTTGGATTCAGCCTGCGCACTGTCGGGATGGCGATCGGGATGATGCTGAAAAACCAGCTTCCGATAGGCTTTCTTGATCGCCTCGTCAGACGCGTCGCGCGAGACCCCCAACACCTGATACAAGTCGATTCGTGCCATGGCCGTGACTATACCATGCACCTTGCAGCGGCGCACCCGGACCGCCAACGGTATGCCGCTGCCGGAATAATCGCTGCCGAGTCAACCTCAAACAGACCAGCCCTTGACATCCTGCCAAAGCGGCTTACACTTACATCATGATCAACACACCAACACCAAAATCCCTGACCTACGACGAGAACAAAGCCGCTGACGCCGCCTTCGCAGGCCGGCCCTTCAATGATGCATGGTCTGCATCGGCGCGCATGGTGTATGACGGGATCGTAAAGGCTTTGCCGCAGGCAGAAACCGACGTTCCCGCTCCGGCCCAGGCCGAAACATTCGCCGAGGCTCTGACCGGGTAGAAAGAGGCGCTCTAGCTTCAAGAATCTATCGAACAAGAACCCGCTAGTGGGCATGAATTGGTGGAAGGAGCTGTCCTACCCTTCAACCTGCGCAACCGGAATGGGCGAGTCAGGCCGGGACCTTGATCGACGTGACACCGACCGCTTTGCAACTCGGCATTTTGTTTTCCGTCACGATCACCAAATCCATTTTGCAATTGTCCAAATACTTTTACCTCCCTAACCTAGCGGCCTGCTAGCTTATAAATAATGACCGAGAACGCTGAGCCGCTTCTGAACAAAGACTCGTTCTCCCTCCTCGCTGGTGACCACTCCATCGATCCGCGCATCCAGTAATTCCCCCAAAATAGCTCCGTACTGAGGTCCAGGCTTCAGCCCCATGGTCTGGAGGTCTCTCCCCTTCAATACGGTCGCGATCGTCCGGGTCTCCTCATAGGCCATCAGATATCGCTTGAACTGGCGCAATTGCGCTGCCTGGTGACGGCTGACCTGCTTCGCAACAAGCAATACGAGGACCTCGTCCGGGAGATCTACCAAGAGGCGATAGACCTGCGAGGGCCTTAGGGTTTCTGGGTCTGTGAGTTTCTTCAATATGCGATCAAGCCGCTTTCCTCCGGCGCTCAGCTTCGTCGCCTGCTCGCGCGAACAGGCCAACCGCTTACTGAGCCCAGCGATCACGACCGGGCTCGACTCACTCAACAAGGCCATAAGATAAACGAGCGACCGATCGATCACCGCATCAGGGGAGCGACTGCCCCACCAGGCCAGCGCCTGAGGAACAGCTCTGACCACTCGCATCACCGCCCCCGAGGCGCAGAGACGACGGTGGAGAAATCGAAGCAACTTCAACTTCGCTAGCCGCGTAATCGCACGTACCGGGTCCCGTTCGGCGAATAGCACCAGAATTTCGTTCTGCAATCGTGGGCCGGAGAGTTGCTGGATCAGATTCGTGGAGGCGGCTTGCCTCAACAGCCGTAAGGTGCCAGGCTCAAGGCGGAACTTGAACCGTTGTTCGAACCGGATCGCCCTGAAGATGCGAGTGGGATCGTCCTGAAAACTGCCGGCATGCAGCACGCGGATCCTGCGCGCACGAAGATCGCGCTGCCCCCCGTAGACATCGAGCAGCCGTCCGAACTGCCCGGGGTTGAGCTGCATCGCGATGGCATTGATGGTGAAGTCCCGTCGATGGAGATCCTCCTCAATTGCTGCAGGCTGGACGGTCGGCAGGAGCGCGGCCTCCGCGTAGAACTCCCGCCTGGTCGTCGTGATATCCATTTTGAGTCCGTCCGGAAAGACCAGCCGCGCCGTCACAAACCGCTCAAACACCGCCAGCCCCGTTCTGTATCGATCGGCCACCGCTTTCGCAAAGGCAATTCCATCCCCTTCCACTGCCAGATCGAGATCCAACGTCACCTGCCCGAGCAACAGGTCACGAACCACGCCGCCTACGACATAGACGTGACAGCCTCGTTCATCCCCCAGCGCCCCAATCTCTCGCAACACCCCTACGGCCATAGAAGGAAGCCGTTCGAGTAGCGCCGGGCGAAGTGTCTGCTGTGCCATGGACCTAGAAGCTCTCACAATGGTTCACTCGCATGGCCGCCTTGTAGCAACCCTGCTTTACATTCGAACCCACAGGAGTTCATGGGAAGGAGGGAGAACAACAGGACAGAGGGAGGCAGGCTCACCGGGACGACTCCTTCATCGATTGCAGAAAAACAATGTCGCCGTAATAGGCCGTGGCCTGCTCCCCGGTATTGTCCGTATCCGTCATAATCGCCACACCGTTGATCATCGGGGGCTCCTCCCCGAACGCGCGGATATAGTCCTCGTAGATATTCCGCTCCTCCTCGACCCAGGTGCCGACTTTCTGGGGTCCGCTTTCGACCACAACCATCTGAGCAAAGCTCGTATAGGCATTCTCGACGATCGTGCCGACTGGCGCCTTCCGGTCCCAGATATAGCTGAGCGCCCCAATGGGGATCTCTCCAAAGAGCAGGCGTCCCGCCTTGTAGGCCAACTTCCTAGGGAAACTGGTCTTCTCTGGATCATAGGCAAAGGTGACATAGAGCCTGGCAGGATAATCGTCTCCGTCCTTTCTGGTCACATCGCTCCGCGTCAAGACCTTCTCTACCATCCACCGCCAGCGAAGAATCGGATAGTCCCTGGGATCGATCCTGATCTCTTTCGTCAGGCCGGAGGCAGAGGCAGCGCTCATAGCCTTGACCACAACGATCTCGCCATCCTTCACCAATTCGTAGCTAGTCTGTTTGGGGACCTTCTTAAACGTGAGCGGGTGCCAGCCATCCGGCAGCGTCGGCCCCACCGTCCCGCGCGAAAACTTCCCCACCTCGATCACGGACGGAAATTCCGCCCTCGCCGCCACAGGCGCAAGGAACAGCCCCATCGCGATCAGCAAAAATTGCCAATCACTTCTCCCCATCCATTTCCCTAATGAGAGAGGGGCGACTGTCCTGACGTGCGCGCCTCCAACGAGGGCCTTCTGAGGCCATGCGTTGCGTGAGCACCGGAACAGCCGCCCCTCTCTCATCTCTTCCTCTGCCAGGCAAACAACTGCACCAACAGGGTCTTTGTGCGTGGAGTAAAATGCGCCTTCCTCCAGAGGTTCACGACCTTCTTATTCACTTCCGAGTGCGTCGGGTAGGCGTGGATCGTCCCGGCAATCACCTTAGCTCCGGCTCCCGCCTTCATCAGCACAGAAAACTCGTTGATCATCTCTCCCGCATGGGCTGCCACGATCGTCGCACCAAGAATCTTGTCGGAGCCTTTTTGGATATGCACCCGCGCGAACCCCTCCTCTTCTCCATCGAGGATCGCGCGATCCACTTCCTTCAGCTTAACCGTATAAGTCTCCACCTCCAGCCCTTGAGCCTTCGCATCCGCCTCGTACAGGCCCACATGCGCGATCTCCGGCGCAGTGAAGGTGCACCAGGGCATGATCAAGGAATCCACGTTCGCATAGGCCAAACCGAAGGGGTGGGGGAAGAGGGTATTCTGAATGACGATCTGCGCCATGGCATCGGCCGCATGGGTAAATTTATACTTGGAGCAGATGTCCCCAGCGGCGAAGATACGAGGATTCGTCGTCTGTAGCCGGGCATTCACCATCACACCGTTTTTGTCGTATTCGACCCCGGCAAGCTCCAGCCCAAGCCCCTCCACATTGGGCCTGCGCCCGGCCCCGACGAGAATTTCATCTACTATTACATCGTAGCGTTGGCCATGAGACTCGACCGTCAACCGCTTACCGCTCTCGCTGCTGGTCACGCGAAGATCGCTGCTGCAGCAGAGCAGCTGAACACCCTCTCGCAGGAGGGATTGCTGAAGGATCTGGGCTGCGTCCCGATCTTCATTCGGCATCATTCCATGCAACGTCTCGATCAGATAGACCTGGCTGCCGAACCGGGCAAAGGCTTGCGCCAGTTCGCATCCGATCGGCCCGGCTCCAATGACAGCCAGGCGCGAAGGCAACTCCGTCAGCGAAAAGACCGTTTCGTTCGTAAGATAGCCTGCTGCTGAGAGACCCGGAACGGACGGAGTGGAGGCCCTTGCCCCGGTGCAGATTGCAGCCTTAGCGAATCTCACAGTCCTGTTGCCCGCCGGCCCTATGATTGAGACGGTCTCTCGATCGACAAACGTAGCATCGCCGATATAGACATCCACGCCAAGCGCCTTGTACCGGTGGACTGAATCATTGAGGCTGATCCTCGCGCGCAACTTGCGCATCCTGGCCATGACGGCCCCAAAATCGCAGGTCACGCCGGGAGGAATATGGATTCCGAATTCTTCCGCCCGCTTAAGATCAGACCAGGCCTTCGCCGCCCGAATCAGGCCCTTGGAGGGCACGCAGCCGACGTTTAGGCAATCGCCACCCATCAACCGCCGCTCGATCAAGGCCACCTTCGCCCCAAGGCCCGCTGCCACAACCGCCGTAATCAGCCCAGCAGTCCCGGCCCCGATCACCACGAGGTTGTAGCGCCCGGCTGAATCGGGATTCACCCAGGTCGACGGATGAACATTCTCGAGGAGTGCCCGATTGTGTTCATCGTCTGGGAGCATCAACAGTTCTTCCTGGCGGCTCATCGTAACGATCCCCATGTTCTGTTAGATTTCACGTCTCGCGAAGTTATGGTCATAGCGGCTTGGCCGCAAAATTCTTGTAGAAGACGGGCGCCAGCGCCAGGAGCCCGAGCAAGGTGACGGCCAGCAACATGTTCGGCGAAGCAATTTCCTGCAACGAATTGATCGATCCGAGCTGCCGCCCCGCATAGGCAAACACGAAACTCCCCGGGACGATGCCAATGGCAGTGGCAGCCACGTAGATACCGAGGCTCACCCTCGTCAGCCCCGAGACCATATTGACGAAAAAGAATGGGAAGAGCGGGATGAGCCGCAAGGTCATCAAATAACTGAAGGCGTTCTTCGCGAATCCCGCTTGGATCGGCCCGAGCAGTCCTCCGAATTTCCGTTCCACCCAATCGTGCAGGAGATAACGGGCAGACAGAAAGGCCAGAGTCGCGCCGGTCGTGGCCCCCAGATTCGCAAAGAGGGTCCCCCACAGACTGCCGAAGAGAAACCCGCCGGCAAGAGTCATGATCGCCGAGCCAGGAAGCGACAGGCCGACAACCGCAATATAAATCACGATGAACAATCCAACCGCCACCGCATAATGTGCGTCCGTGAAGGCCAGCAACTCATCACGATGCTCTTGCAGGGAGCCCAGGGAGAGTAACCGCCCAAGGTCGAAATAGAAGAACAGGCCAACTGCCAGCGCGAAGGCCCCCACAATCAGGATCCTGCCCAAGCTCGAGCCATTGCCAGAAAGAGTCGTTGAGATGGAATTCCTCATAGTTCTATGCCGGATATCATGGGGACTCCTCTCATGGGTGTCAATCGGGGCAATGCACCAATAGGTCTAATGGACCGCTTGTCAGGACTGCTGCGGCTCGCGTACCCTAATGCGAAGAGGCCGACATGGACCAGAACGACCGACTCATCAAAACCAAAGAACAATGGGCCAAGGCCCGCCGAGGTGGCGAAGAACGGGAAGTGTTCTACGAAGGAGATGATCGCCTGCCGCCGGGGCAACATCTCGTCGAAACCTGGCCGGTCCTGGACCTGGGATTCAAGCCGGAGATCCCCCTCGCGGAATGGCAACTGACGATCGGTGGAGCCGTCACCAATTCTGTTACCTGGACCTGGGAAGAGTTCCTCGCTCAACCCCCATTCAAAGATGTCTCCGATTTCCACTGCGTCACGAGCTGGAGCCGGTTCGACAACGAGTGGGAAGGGGTCAGCTTCAAACACATCATCGCCATGGTGACGCCTCTGCCCTCGGCCAAGTTCGTCTTCTTCAAATCGTTCGACGACTACACGACCAATTTACCGATCGAGGCCTGCGACGACCAGGACGTGCTCCTGACCTACAAATGGAACGGCAGACCCCTCACGAAGGAGCACGGCGGCCCAGTTCGTATGATTGTCCCAAAACGCTATGCCTGGAAAGGCGCCAAATGGGTAAAGGAGATTACCTTTTCGGAGCAGGATGAGAAGGGCTTCTGGGAGGTGCGGGGCTACTCGAATACGGCCTTCCCCTGGAAAAACGATCGGCACGGATGAAACGGTTGGTCAGCGCCCCTACGCGAGGGGCGTAACGCTCAGGACTTCCGCTTTGTCGCACTTCTTGCAGTTCAAGGTCTCTCCGAGATGCTGAGTCCTCCCTATCGCTGTCAGGACCCAGGGCCGATTCGTCATTGGCGGCTGATGACGCACATGCTGCCCATGGCCGCAGAGCAGAGCCGCCACCCAATCGCCATATTCATCTAAATGAAATCCAACAATGGGCTGATGCAACCGGGTCACCGTTTCTCAAAGGGGAGCTCAGACCTCTGACTGGCAGGAAAGTAGCCCCACCGCTTTTCCTCATTTTCATCGAAACTACCAAGAAACGTCACGTAGCGATCGAGGGTGCGAAACTCGGCCAGCGTGATCGTGCAATCCTGCGCATCGATGACACGGGCATCAAACTGGCCCACCACATAGAGCAACCCTGTTCGCGTCGAATAGAGGTTCCGCCGGCTCGCATATCCGGTATTGGGGAACAGGTCCTCCTCGAGAGAGCAGCCTCCTGGCCCGACGAATGCGAGGTGAAGATCGTGCCGGGACAAAAACGGATTGGTGGCCAGTCTGGTGATCGTCAAACGCACCTGATCTGCCGAAAACTCGACAGAAGCCGGCACCGGCACATCGCTATTGCAGGCGGTCAGTACAACCAGGAGGAGGCCCGCCAGCCCCCTCACAAAAGAGGCCCAGCTCGCTTGACGGCAGGCCACAGTAACAGAAAGCCGATGCTGCGCGTGGGCATATACCATGGGGCTATCTCGTGGTTGCAAATGAATCAGTCTGCGAGAGCGTACGAAGGCCCGTCGGGCCTGTCAAGGGGACACACTGGATCTGGGGATTGATTGAAGGGACAGCGCGAGAGCTTGCTAGCTCCAGATGACGCGTTCTTGATTGAGGAGATAATCGATGACTTCGATACTGTTGCGCATTTGGATCTGCGCCTTTTCTGACATGGGCAGCACGGCACCCACCAGCTTGCCTGATTCAATATCGTCGAGAGACGGGATTCCGTCCCCTGCCGTTTTTTCATGCTCTTGTCGATAACTTGCCACGGTCGCGCTCCTGCTTGTTTGGCTGCAGAAGGAATAGAGCAATTCCCACGCTAGAAAATTATGATCCATCGGCTTACGCTAGATTTCAAGCATAGCACATAGAAAGTTAGCCTGACGGAAAGCCTGTATCTCGTTGATTCAATGCTGTTTATTGACCTATCGCGTAGCAGGGCTGGAAGCTGGGGCTAGGGCACCAAGGTAGGGAAACCGACCGATCTTGAGAAGCGGCGTGTCGAGACGCAGGCGGAAATCGTCATGCACCGGGTCAATAAAGGAGGGGTCCCCGGTAATATCTGACAGGGCCTTGAGCTCCGGAGCCAGCTGGTTCGGGCTGCCAGGCCGCAGATAATCCCCATCCCTGTTGTAGAACGCATTAAACGACGTACTGGTCTGACTGGAGGGCGCGATCAGAAAACCCACTCCATTCAACCCGACCACGTTGCCGGTGACGTCACTCTGGGATTGCCCGAGAAATGCCGCTCCTCCGCCGTTCTTGACCAGGGTATTGCTCACGATCGCGGCACGGGCATGGCCGCTGACCACCACCGCTTCAAACAGACTCCGTGTAATGATATTCCGTTCCAACCGCACGTTAGACTTGCCGGCAATTGAAACCCCATGGTCATTATCATGGATGACATTCCCAACCATAACCGCCTCTGAATCGACAAGCTGCACGCCGGTCGTTTCGCTCCCGCCGATGAGGCAGTCTTCAATCCGCACATCATGGACCTGCTGGCTGAACAACATCCCGTTGATGGTAAGCCGGCGAAGGGCCAGCCCTTGCCCATTGAACAGGCCGACCGCATGGCCGCCATGATCGTTGATGGTCATATCGCTGATTTCAATGTCCATCGCCCCATAGGGCCACTTCCCCACATGGAGCGCGCCCACCACGATGTCGCGCCCCAGGATCGTCACCTGATCGACGCCGGCCCCAACGAACTTGATCTTCTCTTTACTGTGAATGGTCACATCCTGCGCATATCGGCCTGCCTTGACGAAAACGGTGTCGCCTTTCCTGGCGGCATCCACCGCTTCTTGAAGGGACTGGAAATCTCCTGTCCCGTCGAGCGCCACGACAATGGTCCTGGGACCCATCGGCGGCCCCTCGTCGGCCCATACGAAGCCGAAGCCCCAAACTCCAATTGCCGCAATGAGAGCGAACACCACCAACTGTTTCATGGAGCCACTCATACAGCCCATCCCTGCCGGAAGTCAAACGTGGTTTGTTGTGAGGCGCACATTCGCGTGCTATGCTCGGCCTTATGATTGTGATCGGCCTCACAGGCGGCGTCGCGACCGGCAAAAGCACCGTTGCCAAGATGTTCCAGCAATGTGGCGCGGTCGTGATCGATGCCGATCTGCTGGCGAGGCAGGTCGTCGCGCCGGGCAAACCGGCTTGGCGAGCCATTGTCAAAACATTCGACAAGGCCATCCTCAATCCTAACCGCAGCCTCAATCGCCACATGCTCGGAGCCATCGTCTTTCGCCATCCAGCAAAACGCCTGGTGCTGGAAGCCATCATTCACCCCCGCGTGGCCCGCGAGCAAGCCAGGCTGATGAAGCAGGCAGCACAACAAGACCCTCATGCCGTGGTGCTGTACGATGTGCCTTTGCTCTTCGAAGCCGGCATCGACAAGCGCGTCGACGAAACCATCGTCGTGACAGCAGACCAAACGACCCAGGTTTCCCGTCTCAAAAAACGAAACGGTCTCCCCCGTGCTGACGCCCTGCACCGCATCAAGAGCCAAATGCCCTTGGCTGAAAAAATCCGGCGAGCGGACTACGTGCTGGATGGAACCCTCCCCCGCCCGACGCTCCGCAAACACGTCAATCAGTTATTCACGCGCCTGCGCCTGCTCGCGTAACGCCTCTCCTGCTCCGTGCATTCCCTCTGCCTCCTGTGTTAAGTTTTCGTTATGCGCGACGTCGTCATCATCGGCTCCGGGCCTGCCGGGCTCACTGCCGCAATCTATGCAGCGCGGGCGAATCTCTCTCCCCTGCTCATCGAAGGCTGGCAATCGGGTGGACAACTGACCACCACGACCGAGGTCGAGAACTACCCCGGCTTTACCAAGGGCATCATGGGCCCGGATCTGATGAAAGAGATGCGGAAGCAGGCGGAACGATTCGGCACGGAGTTCCTGACCGGCGAAGTGACAGAGGTCACGCTCGCACGAAGGCCCTTCACCCTCACGATCGACGCAAAACAGACTCTCCAGGCCAAGACCCTCATCATTGCGACCGGCGCATCGGCCATTCAAATCGGCTTGAAGAACGAAGCCCGGCTCACGGGGCGCGGAGTCTCAACCTGCGCCACCTGCGACGGATTTTTCTTCAAGGGCAAGGAGCTAATCGTCGGCGGCGGCGGCGACAGTGCGATGGAGGAAGCCACCTTCCTCACCAAGTTCGCCAGCAAGGTCACCGTGGTCCACCGCCGCGACAAACTCCGCGCGTCGAAGATCCTCCAGGATCGCGCGATGAAAAACGAAAAAATTGCTTTCCTCTGGAACTCCGCCATCGAAGATATTCTGGGCACCGACCTGGTGACAGGCGTGAGCGTAAAGAACCTTGTGACCGGCAAAGTCTCAGAAGTGCCCTGCGCCGGTGTCTTTGTCGCGATCGGGCACCGCCCCAACACCGCGCTCTTTGCCGGACAGATCTCCATGGATGAGAAAGGCTATATTCGGACGGAGAAGGGAACCACGACCAGTATTCCCGGTGTGTTTGCCGCTGGCGACGTCCAAGACTCGACGTACCGGCAAGCCGTCACCGCAGCAGGCTCAGGCTGCATGGCCGCCATCGATGCAGAGCGTTTTCTCGAATCACCTACTCACAGCTTATGAAGGCATCAGGGATGCTCAAAGTGGTCGCCCAACAAGGCCGCAGGCGAGACACATACGGGAGGCGTACCCTCGGGGTACGTTGAGGATTATGTCGAGCCGAGAACACTGTTGGTCGCCATTTTCAGCATCCCGGTAGATAATTGTGCGCTGCGCCATCGTCCACTACCACGAAATCGCCCTCAAGGGCCGCAACCGCGAATACTTCGAGGAACGGCTCGTCTGCAATATCCAATGGATGCTGAAAGACCTCGGCGTTAGATGCGTCGAGAATCTCCGCAGCCGGATTCGCGTGGTCCTGCCAGACGGGATTCCGGACCAGACCATCATCGACCGGCTCACCAGAGTCTTCGGGATCGCCAACTTTTCGCTCGCCCATGGGTTGCCGCTCGACCTGGCCCACCCGGACCTGGGAGCGCTCACCCAGGTGGTCATCGAATCGCTCCGATCAGAATCTTTTTCCACCTTTCGCATCTCGGCAAAACGAGCCGACAAACGTTTGATCCTGACCTCGATGGAAGTCGCGCGAGACGTCGGCACCGCGGTCTGTGAGGCTACCGGTAAGAAAGTTAGCCTGAAGGATCCGGACCTCACGGTCTATCTCGAACTGCTCTCCAAGCAAGCCTACTATTCGATCAAAAAGATTCAGGGGCCTGGCGGAATCCCGGTGGGGGTCAGCAGGAAGGTCGCCTGTTTGATCTCCGGAGGAATCGATTCGCCGGTCGCAGCCTATCGCATGATGAAGCGAGGCTGCCGGGCGCTCTTCGTCCATTTCTCTGGCCGCCCGTTTGTAAGCCGTGCCTCGGAGGAAAAGGTCCGGGAACTGGTGCAGCTCCTCACGGCCTATCAATACACGTCGAAACTCTATGTCATCCCGTTCGGGGAAATTCAACGGGACATTGTGGCAAGCGCCCCAGCGCCCTATCGCGTAGTGCTCTACCGCCGCGTCATGATCCGCATTGCGCAGGAGTTAGCTAAGCAAGAACATTGTTGGGGACTGGTCACGGGCGATAGTTTGGGGCAGGTGGCGTCACAGACACCGGAGAACCTGACGGCTATCCAGGCGGCAGCAGAATTGCCGCTCCTTCGTCCGCTCATCGGCATGGATAAACTGGAGATCACCGACCAGGCTGAGCAGATCGGCAGCTTCGCCATCTCGATCGAGCCGGATCAAGATTGCTGCTCGCTCTTCACCCCGCCCCACCCCAGCACGAAAACCAGACTCGAGGACATCCTGAGAATCGAACAAATATTCGATATCGACGCGCTAGTGAAGCAAGGCCTCGACAAGGCTGAGCTGTCCCAATTCACCTTCCCTCAGTAGCAGACTGCTGAAAAAGCCCGTCAGCTTCCTACGGCCGAAACGTGATTGACGCATCTAAATCCCTCTGTGCTAGGATGCCAAGGATGAAACGCTGGCCCCTCATATTGTTCATGCTCATCAGCCTCTGGAGCTTACTCTCAGAGGCTCAGGCACAATCCCTCTCCGAGTCGACCGCCACCACCGAGCAATCTTGCAGTTTCGGGATGGCGAAGGGAGAGGCTTCGCAGAACTGTCACGTCCCCTTCCCCAGTGGCTGCCTCGTGGCCAATGTCCCTGGCACAGACAAACCCTGGACAACCATCTCCAAGGGCGGCAAAACCTTCTGCCGATTCGACGACAGAGCCACGGACTGGAAAACCAAAGTCACCGGCTCCTGCAGCCGCTGCAAATCCGACCATTGCTCGGTCCAGTTTATTGTCCGTTTTGATTGTTCCCAACAAGCTCACTAACCATGTCTTTGGCTAACGCCATCAAACGCGAAGCCCTCTCGCTGGGCTTCGACGCAGTCGGTATCAGTCGAGTGGCTGGCAGTAATCAGCCTTCAACCCTCAGCCCTCAGCCTAAGTCTTCTTTGTCCCCTTACCCCGCTACCCCCTTGCCCAGGCTTCTCTTCAGCCGTCTCACGGAATGGCTGAGCCTAGGCTACTACGGCACGATGGCCTGGATGACTCGCGATCCTTCACGACGAAGCGATCCGCAGCTGGTGTTGTCAGGCTGTCGCTCGATGATCTCGGTCGGGATGAACTACTACACGGACAACCGCGCGAACGAGCAGCCTGGCATGGGCCGCATTGCCCGTTATGCCTGGGGAAAGGATTACCATACGGTCATGAGCCAGCGGCTCTCGCAACTCGAAGCCAAGATCGCGGCCTTGGCCCCAGGCGTGGGCACAAGGACGTACGTCGATACAGGCCCGATCATGGAAAAGGCCTGGGCCCAGCAGGCAGGCCTCGGCTGGATCGGCAAACATTCCAACCTCGTCTCGGCCGAATCCGGCTCCTGGCTACTGCTTGGAGAAATTCTCACGACTCTGGATCTGGAACCAGATGAACCGGCCACGGATCTCTGCGGAAGCTGCACCCTCTGCATTCAGGCTTGTCCAACCGGCGCCATCGTCGAGCCCTATGTCGTCGATGCCAGACGCTGCATCTCCTACCTGACCATCGAGCTGCGCGGAGACCGGGAGGTCATTTCCGACGAGCGCGCTGCTCACATGGGCAATCGCAGCGTCGGCTGCGACGATTGCCTGGACGTCTGCCCCTTCAATCTTCGAGCGGACGCGACGAATGAACCGGCCTTCGCCCCCAGCCCCTTGACCCTCGCCCCTAACCTCCAGGCCCTGGCTCAGATCAGCGAGGAACGCTTTACTGCCACCTTCAAAGAGAGCCCGCTCAAACGAGCCAAACGGAGCGGTCTCCTCCGCAACATGATGATTGCGCAGGAGAACCTCATCAAACAGACGGAAAACGCCTCTTCTAACTATCCCCTTTCCTCTTCAAAAGAAGAAGAGTAGGCTATCCTTAGTAATTGGCGGTTCGCGGGGAGGCGATATATGCATCCTCCAGTCCTGCTGCTCATCTCGGCCAATTCCCTCGTATCACTGCTACTTGAACAAGCCCTTGCCCGCCGCGCCACCATCCTTCCCGCAACCACAACCGAAGAGGCCCTCCGCCTCCTAAAAGACCGGCCAGACCTGAAGCTCGTCATCTGTGACGAGAGCCAAGGACGAATTGCGAGCCACACAATTCTTGCTCAGGCCAAACGTATCGCGTTCAACCTCCCGGTCATCATCCTCGGAACAGACGGATCGGCCAAAGCCGCAGTCGACGCCTTGCACCATGGCGCCACCGACTACCTCGCGCAACCGGTCACCGCAAAGGATCTCCAAGCTGCCATCCAGAAAACCCTCGTCTTTGCCGAGCCAACGGCCCAGCCACAGGACGAGCGTTCCTCCTCCTTCGATCAAATCGTCAGCCTATCCCCCCAGATGAAACTTTTGAAACAGTTGGCAGCCGAAGTCGCCCAAACCGATGCCACAGTCCTCATTACCGGCGAAAGCGGCACAGGCAAAGAACTCTTTGTCCAGGGAATCCATGCGGCCAGCCCCAGATCCAAAGGCCCCTTCGTGGCCCTCAATTGCGCCGGCATCCCCGAACACCTGCTTGAATCGGAACTGTTCGGCTATCAGCGAGGCGCCTTTACCGATGCGAAGCAGGCCAAGCCAGGACGGTTCCAACAAGCGGAAGGCGGCACACTCTTTCTGGACGAAATCGGCGAGATGAGCCCCTCCGCCCAGGCCAAGCTCTTACGTGTGCTGGAAACTCGCCAGGTCGATCCTCTGGGAGACACGCGCAGCATTCACGTCAACATTCGCGTGATCGCCGCCACGAACGAAGATTTGCCGGCTCAGATCAAAGCCGGGAGATTCCGGCTGGACCTCTACTATCGGCTGAATGTCTACCAGCTCCGCATCCCGCCGCTCCGCGAACGGCCAGAAGATATCGAGCCGATTCTGACCTCGTTCTTAGATGTTGCCCGCCGCGACCATGGCTGCCGCATCAAGGGCATCACCCCGGCAGCTCTGGCCATCCTGCAGGCCCACGACTGGCCCGGCAATGTGAGGGAGCTGCACAATGTGGTCGAAGGACTCACCATCACCTGTAAAAGCGAGACGATCCAGCCGGACCACCTTCCAACCTCCGTGCGAGATACCATATCGGCACGATCGAATGGAGAAGTCGAGAAGACCTCGCTCCTGGCCTTCGGCCTCTCGGCTCAGGAGATGGAAAAGAAGCTGCTGAAGGAGGCGCTACAACAAACAGGCGGCAACATCTCCGAAGCCAGCAGACTCCTCAAGATCACCCGCAATACCCTTCGATACCGCATGGCGAAGTACCACCTCTAGCAGGCTGCTCAAAAGGCCGTCCAGCGAGGCCGCAACGATCGACCGCTCACTGAGGGGTGGTTGGGACGACCCCAACTGTGCGCGTCCAACGAGGGTCTTCCGATTCCTCACCTTCTCCAGAGGAAGCAAGCGGCAGGAAACACGGCTGAAATCTTTCTGTGGTGTTGTAACTAGGGGAGCTTCAGGATGCTCAAAAAGGCTGTCAGCGAGGCCGCAGGCGAGTCGAAACCGGAGGCGTACCCTCAGGGGTACGTTGAGGATTTCGATGAGCCGAGAACGAAGCTGGCGGTCTTTTTCAGCATCCTGTTAGCGTTAGCGCAAGGTTACGATCGTCACTCCATCCCCGCCTTCCGCCCGATCACCGGGTCTGGTGCCTGCGACATAGGGGGAATCTTTCAAATAGTCTCGCAAGGATGCTTTCAGTTTCCCTGTGCCATGGCCATGGATGATGCGGAGAAACGGCACGGCGGCCATCGTCGCGCGGTCCAGCGCCGCCACCACTTGATCCAGCGCCTCGTCCGCCGCCCTCCCTCGCACATCCACGACCGTCTGCTCATCCAACCCCATCCCGCCTCCTGGCTGGAACCGGCGGGGAGTCGATGGGGCTGATACCTGCTTCGCCTGGGCCGCCTGCCCTTTTGCAAGGCCGACCAGGTTCGCCACTGTGGCCAGCAGTTCCCCCGCCCCCACCTTCACCCTCACTCGTTTCTTTCCCTGCGGGGCTTCCAGGAGCGTGCCGGTCATGCCGAGCCCGCTGATTTCGACCTGATCCCCCACCCCCAACTGTTCAAGGGGAATCGGCTGGCCGGCTGGAGTCAGCTCGGCTTTCGTCTGCGCCTCCAACTCGAACAACCGTTGCTTTGCCGCTTTGGCCTTGATCAACTTCTGCTCGCCCTTGACTGTATCAACCGTAGCTTGCACTTCCGCCCGCGCGCGACTGAACTGCTCGCTCAACTTTCTCTTCAGGCCCCGCTGCGCTTCATTTTCTGTCTCTTCCAGATGGGCCAGCTGCGCCTTGGCCCGCTGCTCCGCCTGCTCCGCTTCACGTCTCGCCTCGACCGCACGGGTCAAATCGTCGGCCAACTGCCGCTGCGTCGCTTGCAGATCGTGCAACATCGTTTCCATGGCCCACTCGTCTTTGTGAAGTTTCAACCTCGCCTCGTCCAGCAAGACCCGGTCCATCCCTAAACGGCCTGCGATCTCCAAAGCGGAGGAGCCGCCCGGCACTCCGATGAAAAGCCGATAGGTCGGCGAAAGGGTCGCCACGTCGAACTCGACGCTGGCGTTCGCGAAACCTGACATCGTGTGGGCCAGGGCCTTGAGCGATCCGTAATGGGTCGTCGCGACGACTTTCATCCCCAGCGTCGCCAGCCGGCAGAGCAAGGCTTCGGCCAGGGCCGCCCCTTCTGACGGATCGGTCGAGGTGACCGGTTCATCGAGAAGGACCAGCCATTGCCGAGATCCGGCCTGTCCATCGCCGCTCCGCTGCTGCTCCGTTTCGTCGAGCAACTGAATCATCTGGGTCATGTGGGCGGAAAAGCTGGAAAGGTCGCGGGCCAGGTCCTGGGCATCGCCGATATCGGCATAGACGTCGGAGAAAAAGGCCATCTCCGATTCCGCCTCGCAGGGCAGGTGTAGTCCTGCCCGGACCATCAGGGCGAAGAGCCCGACGATCTTGAGGGTGACGGTCTTGCCTCCCGTATTGGGGCCGGAAATGACCAGCACCTGGATCGATTCATCCAGGAGAATATCGTTGGCCACCACCTGCCCCTTCGACAACACAAGCAGGGGATGCCGCGCCTGCAACAATGTCACGCGCCCGTCATCGTTGAGCCTGACCGGATACGCCTTGAGTTGGCGGCCAAATGAAGCCCGCGCGGCAATCCCGTCCAACAGGGCTAGAGCATCAAGCCCCGCCACCATAAGCTCTGCTTGGGCTGCGACTAGGGAGGACAGCTCCCGGAGGATGCGCCGCATTTCCCGCTCGATCTCCAGATCCGCCACTTTGATGGAATTGTTCAGCTCGACCAGTTCGCGCGGCTCGATAAAGACCGTGGCCCCGCTGGCCGAGACGTCATGGACGATCCCCGGCACCCGGCCCCTCATATCGGTTTTCACCGGAATGACATAGCGGCCTTCCCGCTGGGCGAAATACTGTTCTTGGAGAATTTCCTCAAAGCGCCGCGAATGGAGCATCTGATCGACTTGATGCCGGATCTGCTGTTTGAGCGAATGGGCCTGATGGGTCAAACGCCGCAACTCAGGCGTCGCCGACTCCTTGATCGAACCGTCCTGGTGGATCGCCTCATCCAGCGCGGCTTTCACCGGGCGCAACGCCTCGATCGACCGCAGCGGCTGCGCGACGGATGCCAGAGCGGGAGCGACCAGCTGATGCCGTTCCACAAAATGGCCGCTCTCCTCCAGCAACTCCAGCACGATCGCGCAATCGCGGAGCTCCACTATTTCCAACGAGGCCCCTTTGCTCGCCCGGGCGAGCGGATCCCGAATGTCCGGGAAGGCCAAAGCCGGCAGACCCTCGCCTGCATCCTGCAGCCGTCCCATCTCCGTGGTTTCCTGCTGGCGCCGTTGCGCCTCCTCCAGATCTGCCGCCAAGTCGAGGATGCGGCAACGCGCCGCCCCCATCGTGGATCTGGCATGGCAGGCTAGGGCCTCCAGCAATCTTGGCCATTCCAACACCTGCGTCGTCTTCTCGAACAGATTCACTGATACCTCATGAAACACGTCTCGCACTGCGCTCGCCGAACTCTAACGAACCACCAACAGAGACGCAAGAAAGAAGACCGCAGGCCTCGCGCCGATTCTGGCAGCGACCGATGCGGGCTGCGGCGAAACTCCTGTGATCCGGCGCGGAGTTACCTCTCTCTATGGCTTGACAAGGCCCAGGAGGCGTCGATACTATCGGCCTCCATTGTGGCCGGTACACTCAACCGGCCTTTTTTCTTGAGGGACTACTCGCCATGGCTACTCGGATCGGTATCAATGGATTTGGACGGATCGGACGGAACGTCCTGCGGGCATCGCTCGGAGATCCCGAGCTGCATGTGGTCGCCATCAACGACCTGACAGATGCAAAGACGCTGGCCTATCTCCTGAAATACGACTCGGTGCACGGAACGTTACCCTGGACCGTCGAGGCCAAAGACGACCAGATCCTCGTCGACGGCAAGGCCATTAAAGTGCTCGCGATGAAGGACCCCAAGGACCTGCCCTGGAAGGATCTGGAGATCGACATCGTCGTCGAATCGACCGGACGCTTTACCGACCGCGACGGCGCGGGGAAGCACCTCGCAGCCGGAGCCAAACACGTCATTATTTCCGCGCCGTCGTCCAACCCGGATGTCACCCTCGTGCTGGGCGTCAACGACGAGGCCTATAACCCGATCACGCACCACATCATCTCCAACGCCTCCTGCACGACCAACTGTTTGGCGCCCGTGGCCAAAATCCTGCTGGATAACTTCGGCATCAAGCATGGCGTCATGACCACGATCCATTCCTATACCAACGACCAGCAGTTGCTCGATTTGCCGCACAAAGACCTGCGGCGCGGGCGCGCGGCCGGCATGTCCATGATCCCGACCAGCACCGGCGCGGCCAAGGCGCTGCATTTGGTGCTGCCGCAGCTCAAGGGTAAGATCGACGGCCTCGCGATCCGCGTCCCCACCCCGAATGTCTCGCTGGTGGACCTGACCGTCGAAACCGAGAAGAACTGCGACATCGCCTCCGTCAACGCCGCTTTCCAGAAAGCGGCGCTCGGCCCGATGAAAAACATTCTGCACTATTCGGAAGACCCGATCGTCTCGATCGACCGGAAAGGCGATTCCCATTCGGCCAGCCTCGATGCCCCGCTCACGATGGTCATCGACAAGCGGATGGTCAAAGTCACGGCCTGGTACGACAACGAGTGGGGCTATTCCTGCCGGGTGCGGGACCTGATCAAAGTGATCGCGGCCAAAACGAAAGGCCGCTGAAGCTTAGCGAACAGAGCGCCGGATGAACCTACGCAAACAAACGATCGACGATATCTCCCTGAAGGGCAAACGGGTCATTATCCGGGCCGACTTCAACGTCCCCTTGGACGACTCGCTCCAGATCACTGACGACACCCGCATTCGCTCGACCCTCCTGACCATCAATCGCGCCGTGGACGACGGGGCCAAGGTGATTCTTTGTTCGCACCTGGGCCGCCCGAACGGGAAGTTCAACCCCAAGTACAGCCTGGCTCCGGTGGCCAAGCGCCTGGGGCGGCTCCTGGGCAAAGAGATTCAGTTTGCGCCTGACTGCATTGGCCTGGTAGTGGAAGGGCTCGTCGCCAAGATGAAGCCCGGCGACGTCATGCTCTTGGAGAACCTCCGGTTCCACAAGGGTGAAGAGAAAAACGACGACGCCTTTTCCAAAGCGCTGGCTTCCCTCGGCGACATCTACATCAACGACGCCTTCGGCGCCGCGCACCGGGCCCATGCCTCCACCGTCGGCATCACCAAGTTCATTCCCGTTTCGGCCGCCGGTTTCCTCCTCAAAAAAGAAATTGAATACCTGGAGGGCGCCGTCGAAAACCCCGTCCGGCCCTTTGTCGCCATTCTCGGCGGAGCGAAGGTGTCGGGGAAGATCGGCGTCATCGAAAATCTAGGCAAACGCGTCGATAAAGTCATTATCGGCGGCGGCATGGCCTTCACCTTCCTCAAGGCGAAGGGCATGGAAATCGGCAACTCCCTGGTCGAAAACGACATGTTGGACTTCGCCAAAGGCATCGAGGAACATGCCCTCTCCCGCGGCGTGAAATTCTACCTGCCGGTCGATTGCGTCGTCGCGGCCAGCCGCGAGCCTGGCGCAGAGTCGAAGATCGTCCCGGTCCAGGAAATCCCCAAAGGCTGGTATGCCCTCGATATCGGCCCTGCTTCCGTCAAACTCTTCAACGAAGCGGTCCAAAACGCAAAAACCATCCTCTGGAACGGCCCGATGGGCGTCTTTGAAATCGATGCCTATGCCAGAGGGACGCTCGCCATGGCCCACACGGTGGCCAATGCCTATGCCCTCACGATCGTCGGCGGAGGCGAAACGGCCTTAGCGGTCCATCGAGCCGGCGAATCGGAGAATATGTCGTTCATCTCGACCGGCGGCGGCGCCGCGTTGGAATTGCTCGAGGGTAAACAACTTCCGGGCCTGACCGCCCTCCCGGATCGAGTCGAATAATCGCCTCGTCGTGAGTTCACGCCCGCGACACCATCCATATCGAGAAATCTGTGCGCACACCCCTCATCGTCGGCAACTGGAAGATGAACAAAACGGCCTCGGAGGCCGCAGCCTTCATTCGCGACCTCCTGGAACGGCTGACCCCATCCCCCAAGGCCGATGTAGTTCTAGCGCCGCCCTTCACCTCCCTCGAATCGGCCAATAAGGCCCTCGGCCCCTCCTCCTGGATCAGCCTCGGGGCGCAGAATCTCCATTGGGAGCAGCAGGGCGCCTTCACTGGGGAAGTCTCCGCTTCGATGTTGCGCGAACTAGGCTGCCGCTATGTAATCGTCGGCCATTCGGAGCGCCGCGCGCTCTTCGGCGAACGGGACGAGACGATTCAGAAAAAAGTCCGAGCGGCCCTCGCGCAGGGACTTGCGCCGATCCTCTGTGTGGGGGAATCCCTGGCTGAACGGGAGGCGGGCAAGACAGAGTCGGTCGTCACGGCCCAATTGAAAGGCGGTTTGGCAGGGCTGACCCAACAGGATCTAGCCACCGTCACCATCGCCTACGAACCAGTCTGGGCCATCGGCACAGGACGGGCCGCCACCACGGAGCAGGTTGTGGCAGTCCATCGATCCATCCGCTCGTTCGTAGAAACCGGCTGGAACAGCACAACTGCTGCGGCCATGAGAATCCTCTACGGAGGAAGCGTCACGCCTCAAAATGCCGAGTCGCTACTCGCCTCGGAAGCGGTCGATGGGGCATTAGTAGGCGGGGCTTGTCTCAATCCCGATTCCTTTGCTACAATCGTGCGCATTGCTCAGACACGACGTGCTTAACTGATCGGAGTGCCATGTATACCCTGCTCATCGTCATCCATGTGTTCATCTGTTTTCTCATGATCGGCGCGATCCTCTTGCAGTCCGGCAAAGGCGCTGAGATCGGCGCCTCATTCGGCGGCTCCAGCCAAACCGTCTTCGGAAGCCGTGGCCCGGCCAACTTCTTGAGCAAGTTCACGGTCGCCGTCGCCGCCATCTTCATGCTGACGTCCTTCAGCCTCGCCATCATGGCCAAAGAACGGACCTTCTCCTCCACGGTCATCGATCTCAAGAAGAAGCAGACCTCTCAGACCGCCCCGGAAACCCCGGCTACAGCTCCGGCAGCTCCCGCTGCTGAAACTCATGCGCCGGCCGACGCAGCCCCCGCTCATTAAGCGGACCGGTTGAGCGTCCGACAAAATCAAGAAATCGACCTGCACGAAATCAATCGCACGGACGCAGGAGCCTTCGCTCCTGCACCGCGACTCATCACGCTTGATCGTTGAAATCGTAAGACGCTAAATACGGGTGAGCCAGGCTGCGTGGGAAGGATCCTCCCCGCGCACGATGGCAAAGAACTTCTTTTGCAGCGCTTGGGTGATGGGACCGGGCTTTCCCGTTCCAATACGGCGATTGTCGATCTCCCGCACCGGAGTCAGCTCGGCTGCCGTCCCGGTCACGAACACTTCATCGGCGATATACATGTCATCTCGCGTGAATCGCTCTTCGGCCACGGTGATCCCCTGCTCCCGCGCCAAATCGATAACGGAGCTTCTGGTGATGCCGTCAAGGATCGAGGTAAGCGGCGTGGTCTTGATCCGCCCCTTCCGCACGATGAAGATATTTTCCCCCGTCCCTTCGGACACATAGCCCTCGGTATCGAGCAAGATGGCTTCATCATAGCCGTCGATTTTCGCTTCCCGCTTCGCAAGGATCGAGTTCACGTAGTAGCCGGAGATCTTTCCCCTCGTCATCGACACGTTGACGTGATGACGGGTAAAAGACGACACGCGGGCCCTCATCCCGTTCGCCAGGGCATCGTCCCCGAGATAGGCACCCCAGGTCCAGGCCGCAATGGCCAGCTTGATCGGGTTGTCTCCCGGATAGACCCCCATCGCCCCATGCCCGATATAAACGAGCGGACGGATATAGCAGGCCTCCAGCTTATTGATCTTCACGGTCTCCACAATGGCTTCGGCGACCTGCTTCCGATCGAAGGGCAGCTGCATCATGCCGATATGGGAGGAATCGAACAGCCGATCAACATGTTCCTGCAACCGGAAAATCGCCGAGCCGGACTTCCCTTTATAGCAACGAATTCCCTCGAACGCCGCCAATCCATAATGGAGCGAGTGGGTCATCACATGGACCTGCGCGTCCGCCCAATTGACGAACGCCCCGTCCATCCAAATTTTTCCTTGTGGGTCAGCCATGATTGCGAAGACGAACCGGTGAATGATGTACGCGCCGAAAACGGAATATAGCAGCGGGCTGGAAGAAGCGTCAAGCAAACCGGGCGCGTCGACACCCACGGGCACGAATGAGCGAAGGCAAGACGCCTAGGCAGGCCTCTGAGAAGCGCGAAGCTGCTGGCTTAAGATATGGGCGTTATGGGCGTATGGGTCGCGGCGGACGGATTGATGCGGACGAAGCCCAGGCCGAAATCATATCCGTTCACCCATCGAACCGTGGCCCGCTCAATTTCTATCGTCGGGCCGCCAGTTGTCAGTTCAAAGCGAAGCGACAGTTCAAGGCCAGGCGTCACGGCATGTTCGCCCTGAATCCGCATTCCTGTATGGGACAGATTCGTCACGATCCCCTTCCCCACACAGTCTCCGCTCAAATAATAGAGCCCGCACTGGGGCGGGATGCGGCGGTAAGAACGGAGCAGAAATCGCGTGCTTTTCGGCTTAGCAAGATGAGACTTCGGTGCGACGGCCATAATGTTATCTCCAATCCCAGGCGTGATAATGAAACGCCAGCATACGCCCAGGAATCAGCCCAAGATAGCCAACGAACAGGTTAACCCGAAGGAGGGGGAAAGGCTGAAGAGGAGCAATCGGGCGGGGAAATATCCCGTGAGGGACGAGCCTTTGCCTTGACAGGCCTCAAGCCCCTATGTTACACAATCATCTTCTGTAACGGAGGCAGGGGTCTATGTACGCAATCATTGAAACGGGCGGCAAGCAGTATCGGGTGGAAACTGGATCTTTGGTCCAGGTGGAGTCTCTTCCCGGCGAAATCGGGGGGACGATCGAAATCGGCGAAGTCAGGCTGGTTCACAGCGAAAAAGGCATGGTCGTCGGGCAGCCCTTGGTCAAAGGGGCCATCGTTAAGGCTGAAATTATCGACCAGGACCGGACGCGCTCCATCACCATCTTCAAGAAACAACGGCGCAAGAACTACCGGCGGACCCGTGGCCATCGCCAGGGCTGCACCAAGCTGCGCATTACCTGTATCGAAACAGCTTAACGAGGATCAGTCATGGCAACAAATAAAGGCGGCGGATCAACACGAAACGGACGCGACAGTAATCCACAGTACCTTGGCGTCAAGGCCTATGCTGGGGAGACCGTCACGGCCGGATCCATCCTGCTCCGTCAGCGCGGGACGAGATTTTTCCCCGGGTTCAACGTGGGCCTCGGGAAAGACCATACCCTATTCGCCCTCATCACGGGGACAGTGAAGTTCGAACGCGGCCGCGGACGGAAAAAGATCAGCGTCTACGCTGACTCCGTGCCGGCGGTTTCCTAGCGCATCCTTTCCTCTTTTCTCGTCACAGCTTCGTTACCCGCGAGGACTCCCGGCATGACTGTATGCGCAACGGGATGTTCCTCGCAGGCAACGATCCCTCAGCCTTCACACTGAAGAAACGGTGCACCGATGTTCGTCGATGAAGTCCGTATCCACATCACTGCCGGCCGTGGCGGCGACGGGTCATGCAGTTTTCGGCGTGAAAAGTTCGTGCCCCGCGGCGGACCTGACGGCGGCGATGGCGGCGACGGCGGGAATGTCATCTTCGAAGCGTCGCCTCGCATGACGACGCTCCTCGACCTCCGGTACCAAAAACATTACGAAGCCGAAGTCGGCCGCCAGGGAGGCGCAGCCAACTGCTCCGGAAGATGCGGGGAAGATGTGGTGGTGCTTCTGCCTATCGGCACCGTCATCTACGACGATGAAACCGGCGACGTATTGGCCGACTTGGTCACGGCGGGACAGCGCTTCGTAGCCGCCCACGGAGGCCATGGAGGACGAGGGAACAACCATTTTGCGACCCCGACCAACCGCACGCCCACGGAGTTTGAACTCGGCACAGAAGGCGAAGTCAAATCCCTCCGGCTTGAACTGAAACTGCTGGCCGACGTCGGACTGGTGGGCTTTCCCAATGCCGGAAAATCGACGCTCATTTCCATCATCTCCGCGGCCAGGCCGAAAATCGCCGACTATCCCGTCACGACGCTGGTGCCGAATCTCGGGATCGTTCGTTGGGGAGAAAAAGGAAGTTTCGCCGTCGCAGACATTCCCGGAATCATCGAAGGCGCCCATGAAGGCAAGGGACTGGGACTCCGGTTCCTCCGGCATATCGAGCGGACGTCATTCTTGCTGTACATGGTCGACGTCTCGGAATGGGCCCCCGAAGAGCCGGTCAAGAGCTTCGAAGTCATGCGCCAGGAACTCGCCGCCTACGATGAACCGATCACCACGCGCCCCTTTGCCGTGGTGGCGACGAAAATCGATGCGGCGGGGGACGGCACTCGCCTGCGCGAGTTGCAGAAATATTGCAAGCGTCATCGCTATCCCTGCCTCGCGATCTCTGCCGCCACGAGAGAAGGGCTGACAGAGCTCGTCAACTATGTGGGGCAACAGGTTACGCAGCTGCGAGCCACACCATGCGAGATCAGCTCTTAAAACAAGCCACCCGCATCGTCATCAAAATCGGGAGCAGTCTCGTTGCGTCCCGAGAGACCGGGCTGCGTCCGGAACGGATCGACCAGCTTGCGGATGAAATCGCAGCCCTCCGGTCCAGCGGGCGCGAAGTCCTCATTGTCTCCTCCGGCGCGATCGTTTCCGGCATCAAGAAACTTGGCCTGACGGAATATCCCAAAAGTCTCCCCGTGAAGCAGGCGGCCGCCGCAGTCGGCCAGAGCCGGCTCATGTGGGCCTACGAAAAATCCTTCGAGCGGCTTGATATCAAGGTGGCGCAAATCCTCCTGACGCACCAAGACCTAGCCGATCGGCGACGCTTTCTCAACGCCCGCCATACCCTGAACGCCCTGATCGGATTCGGCGTCATCCCCGTCATCAATGAAAACGATACGGTGGCTGTGGATGAAATCCGCGTGGGGGACAACGACACCCTGGCCGCCGAGGTGGCCCATCTGGTCGACGCGGAACTGCTCATCATCCTCTCCGATATCGACGGCCTGTTCACGGAAGACCCGCGCAAAAACCCCGCTGCCACCCTGATTCCTTTGATCCAGGACATTACCGAAGACATTGAACAGCGGGCCGGTGTCTCCAGCACCTTCGAGGGGACCGGCGGCATGGCCACGAAAGTCCGGGCTGCCAAGAAAGTCAGCGAGTATGGCGTAGCCACCCTGATCATGAACGGGCAGGAAGCCGGACTGCTCCCGAACGTCTTAGCCGGCGGCCCGGGCGGCAGCCTCTTCCTCGCGAAGGAACGCCGCTTCACCAGCCGCAAACATTGGATCGCCTTCACCCTCAGGCCGCGAGGCACGCTGACGCTCGACGCCGGGGCAGTCGAGGCCCTGGCGAAGCGGGGCAAGAGCCTCCTGGCCTCCGGCATCCTGAAAGCCAGCGGCTCATTCGAAGCGGGCGATGCGGTCAGTTGCCTCGACCAGGACGGCAAAGAGTTCGCGAAAGGGCTCGTGAACTTCTCGTCCGACCGGCTCGCAAAAATCAAAGGGCTCAAGACAACCGAAATCCAGCAGCAACTCGGGCCTCAGGAGTATGAAGAGGTCATACACCGGGACAACCTCGTCATCCTCCAGACATGAATACTGCGTGCTGAGATTATGATGTCGCCCAACTCTGATTCCCAGCCTTCAGCGCCAGACACTCAGCACTCCGGCATTCTTCGGTTGGGGCTCCTCGGCGGCAGCTTCAACCCCATACACAACGGGCACCTGGCCATTGCGCGCCAGACGCGTGAAGCCCTCGGACTGGACCGGATCCTCTTCATTCCCACTGGTCAGCCTCCCCACAAACGCAACGGTAGCCTGGCCCCGGCCCAAGACCGGTACGAAATGGTCCGTCTGGCCATCGCCTCAGACCCGACCCTGGCCATCTCGGATATCGAACTCCGCCGGCCAGGCAAATCCTACTCCATCGACACGGTGCGTCTGCTCCAGCAGGAATACGGAGCCCAGACGCAGCTCTTCTTCCTGATCGGGCTCGATGCCTTTCTGGATTTCCCCTCCTGGCGTGACCCGCAAGCCTTGCTGGAGCTCTGCCAGTTCGTCATTCTCTCCAGGCCAGGCCAATCATTCCGTTCTCTGTCCACCGTCCGACTGCTTCCGCCGATTCCCTACCCCTCCCTGGCGGACCTGGACGCAGAACGGATTTCCCAAATCACAGCACCGCTCGGGGCGCAGGGCCTGATCTGTCTCAAGCTGCCGCCCTGCCCCATCTCCGCATCGGACATTCGCGCGCGCATCAGACAAGGCCTCCCCGTCGCAAATCTGTTGCCGCCCTCAGTGGAATCTTATATACTCCAGCATCATCTCTACCAAGAGGACCGCGATCACACGAACAGCTAGATCCACGGCCCTCGCCATTGTACAGGGCATGCTTGATAAGAAGGCCACCGACGTCATCGTCCTCCAAGTTGCGCCTCTGACCTCCGTTGCCGATTACCTGGTCATCGGCTCTGCCGATTCGGATCGCCAGGCCAGCGCGATCGCCGATCACATCAACGGCGTCCTCGCGCTCTCCGGCTCCAAAGCGCGCAGCATCGAAGGCGCAAGAAATTCGCAATGGGTCCTGATGGACTTCGGCGACGTCATCGCGCATATTTTCCGGCAAGACGTCCGGGGCCATTACGCGCTCGAACGGCTATGGGCCGACGCGAAACGCATCCCCGTGTCGGACGAACCGCCGGTCGTCGAACAGGCTGCGGCTCCGGAGCCGACCAAGAAGCCCAGAAAAGCGCCGGCAAAAAAACCGGCAGCGAAAAAAACCACGGCCAAAAAGGTTCCGACCAAAAAAGCACCGACGAAGAAGGCGACGACGAAGAAAAAGGCCTAGCCCGATGCTCCGACTGCTCACCACCATTTTCCTGATCTGCCTCGGCATCTTCCTCTACAGCTATTTCCGCGAATTGAACCCCGGGACGGTCGACATCAAGACCAGCCCCTCCATCCAGTTTCAATTGAGCCCCGTCACTCTCGTGGTCTTCTCCATGGCCTTCGGCGCCGTGCTCGTGACCTTGGCCGTGGGCATGAGACAAACCGCCCATGCCATCGGCAACTGGCGTAGCGCGCGGCTGTTGCGGCGCAAGGAAAAGATCGATGCCTTCCATCGTGAAGGCACCCACGCCTTCATGTCCAAGCGCACGGTCGAAGCCATCAGCCTCTTCGAGAAGGCCCTGGCCATGGACCCGAGTCGCGTCGACTCGCTGCTCTGGCTGGGAAACATTTACCGCGCGGAGGGCAACTTCGCGGAGGCGATCCACCTCCATCAGCGAGCCAATCGCGTTGACGATCGCAACATTGAAATCCTGCTGGAGCTGGCGAAGGACTTAGAAGGCGCCAAGCGGCATGAAGACGCCTTGCAGGCTCTGCACAAGATGCTCCGGATCGAACCGGACAACCTGACGGCGCTCATACGCGAGCGCGACCTCTTGATCCGGCTTGAAAAATGGAGCGAGGCGCTCGAAATCCAGCACCGGCTCCTCAAGGCCAACCTGCCTGAGCCGGAACGCAAGGCCGAAGCCCATCTCCTCACCGGCTGCACCTACGAAGTGGGACGCCAGCTGCTGGAACGGGGCCACCCGGACAAAGCGCGGCGCTACTTCCGCGGCGCCATCAAGAAAGACCGGACCTTCCTGCCCGCCTACATCGGCATCGGTGAAATCCTCATCCGGGAAGGCAAAACCAAACAAGCTGTCGAAATCCTCAAGAAAGTCTATGCCAAGACCCGCAGCATCATCATCCTGCACCGGCTCGAAGAACTCTTTCTCGAACAGGGCGAACCAAGCGAAATTATCCGGATCTATCAGGACGCCCTTCACCAGGACCCGAACAATCCGGCTCTGCAGTTTTATTTGGGCAAGCTCTACTATCGACTCGAAATGGTCGACGAAGCCTTCGATATCCTCTCGACCGTCGAAGGGATCCAGGATCAGTTGGTCGACTACCACAAGATCATGGCCAATCTCTTTCTGCGCAAGCAGCACATGGAGCAGGCCGTCGTGGAGCTCAAGAAAGCCCTCCACTTCAAGAAGCGCGTCGTCGTCCCCTACGTTTGCACCGCCTGCCAGCAGGAATCGACCGAATGGTCCGGCCGCTGCCGCCGTTGCGAAACCTGGAATACCTTCGTGACATTGCCCTGGCCGAATGCCGGCCAAACGGTCGCCACTCAAGATAGCGGCCCCCTCCAGGTCTCTGAAGTCCCCTACCAGGGCATTGCTTCTCCCTTCGAAACCGTGTAGGTTTTCAGCCAGTCCGGCGGCCTGACAGAGGCGCAGCCAGCACATCGCAATCAATTCAACTTCTACAGATGATGGAGTCTCCCATGGTCGATTATCAGGATTTCGCTGCCAAAGCCTTGCGTGATGAAACGCTGACCAGAAGCGAATGCCAGGCTGTGCTCGACAGTCCGGATGAGCGCTTGTTGGAGCTCCTCCAGGCCGCCTTTACCGTCCGGTCCCGCTATTTCGGCAAGACCGTGCGCCTCCAGATGTTGCAAAACGCCAAGAGCGGAGCCTGCCAGGAAGATTGTCACTATTGCTCACAGTCTGCGACCTCCACCGCCCCCATCGAGCGCTACAACCTCTTGCCTCAGAAGCAGATGATCGACGGAGCCAGGCAAGCGGCGGCCTCGAAGGCCCAACGTTATTGCATCGTCATCAGCGGCCGGAGTCCGTTGGATCGTGAAATCGACGAAATCGCAGGAGCCGTTCGCTCCATCAAGCAGGAGATCCCCATTCAGATTTGCTGCTCGCTGGGCCTCATGAACGAAGGCCAGGCCAAACGATTGAAAGCGGCGGGCGTCGATCGGGTCAACCACAATTTGAACACGAGCGAAGCCTTTCACTCCTCCATCTGCAGCACCCACACGTTCCAAGACCGGCTCAACACCATCCAGAACGCGCGGGCGGCAGGGTTGGAAATCTGTTCCGGCGGGATCGTGGGCATGGGAGAGAAGGACGAAGATCTCATCGACCTGGCCATGGCCCTGATCGACGTAAAGCCGGACTCGATTCCGCTCAACACGCTCCATCCGGCCAGCGGCACGCCGCTAGAAAACTGTGACAACCTGACGCCGCAACGCTGTCTGAAAGTGCTCTGCCTCTTCCGCTTCCTGCACCCACGCACCGAACTCCGCGTGGCCGGTGGCCGTGAACATAATCTGCGGAGCCTCCAGCCCTTGGCGCTCTACCCAGCCGATTCCATCTTCGTAAACGGCTACCTCACGACTCCGGGCGCTCCCGCGCCGGAAGTCTGGGGCATGATCGAGGATCTTGGCTTCAAGATCGAAGTCGAGCATCAGCAACCGGTCGCAAACTAATCAAAGTTACCCCTGACGCGATCGCACCAATAATCCTTCCAAGCTTGCTCGTTTGCCCTCTCCAGAGGAGCGGGCGGGTTTGGTCCTCGGTGCGCGCGTCGAACGAGCACAGTTTTATCGTGCGCGTTCCGCGAGCACCGAGGACCAACCTGCCCGCTACTCTTCCCTCAACCCCTCCACCAGCGGCTGCCTGGCGGCCCAGCGAGCAGGCCAGTAGCCGGCCACCAGGGCAGATGTGAGGGCGAGGACGACGGCCTGCAAGATGACTCCGCCTGGGACCGTCATCTGAATCGTCCAGCCAAACGACTGTTTGTTGATCACGTGAATCAGCAGCAGGGCCAGCAGCAGGCCTCCCACGACGCCCAGCACCGCCCCGATCAACCCGAGATAGGCCGCTTCCCACAAGACTAACCGCTCAACTTGCCTCGTACTGGCGCCGATCGCCCGCAGGGTGGCGAACTCGCGTCGCCGCTCCAACACAGCCGTCACTAGTGTATTGACGATGCCTAGCACCGCCACCAGCACGGCAATGGCCTCCAGCACATAGGTCAGGACGAAAGTCCGGTCGAAGATATCGAGGATCTCTTTCCGCAGCTCATGGTTTCTGATCACCAAGGGGGGAACCGTCACTCCGTCCAGCCCTGCCACCTGCGCGACGATCGACTGCCTGACTTGTTTCGCATCGGCCCCAACAGCCAGGTAGACAGGAAACACGGTCACCCGGTCGTCCCGCCAATGGCGCTGGTACCAGGCTCGATCCATCACCATCTTTCCTCCGTCAGTCGCATAGTCGTAAAAAATCCCCTCGACGGACAACGTCACTGGCCCGGCCTGCGTCATGATGGAAACCTGGCCTCCCTCGTGAAGCCCCAATCGAGCCGCCAACACTTCCGACAGGAGGACGCCTCCGGTCCCGACGGCGCGTTGCAACGCCACGGTCGAGTCTCCATGAACCATCAGATATCGACTGCGCTGCGCATGGAGCAGAAGATCGCGCGAGACCACCAAGACCCTCTGGCCCTCCACTTCCAGATGCACCTCCCGGTAGGTATCGACTGCCGCCACCCCCTCGATTGCCGACAGAGCCGCCAGCCAAGTCCCAGGGATGGAATGGGACGATTGCCCTGACTGCTTCCCCTGGAGCCAGGATTGCGGGGCGACGATGAGATCGGCCATCACGGTCTCGTCTACCCAGATCTCAACCGTATCGCGAAAACTACGAACCATGACGACCACCCCGATCATAATCGACAGGCCCACCATTAAAGCCGCCACCGTCACTGCGTTTCTGCCAGGATGGCGCGCCGCCTGGTCCGCCGCAATGAGCCTGAGGCTCCCCCCAAGCGCCATCGGCTTGTTCTTGCTATGAGAACGGCAGGCCAAGGATTGGATACAAATTGGCGCAAGACAGGAGAGGGATCCCAGGAGACAAACTGTTGCGAGATAGCCAAAGAGCGGCAGGCCTTCGACTGGACCCATCAAGGAACAAAGGCCTGCCACCAGCAACAAGGCAAGACTGATCCACCAGAAGAAACCGGCCCTCAGTTGCTGCGTCGCTTCATAATCTCCTGGCGCCAAGGCACGGACCGTCACGGTCCTGCCTGCCTCCAGACTGGGACCTAAGGCCCCCGCCATCGCGACCAAGGTTCCAAGCAACAGTCCCTTCGCTACGGCCAGGAACGTTGGCAGGTCGAACGACAAGACCAGCCAACCTGACGTCACTGGCGCGTAAAGATCTGAAATCGTCCTGCTCACCAGCGACACCAGCCCCCTGCCCAGCCAGACCCCTCCAAGCCCCCCTAGCAGCCCTCCCAAAAGACCGAGCAGCCCTGCTTCTAGGAGGAACAGACCGGTAACCCGCCGCTCCGTCATCCCGAGCGCGCGATAGATACCGATCTCGCGTCTCCGCTGCGCCACGGCAAAGGCCACCGTGTTGTAGATCAAAAACATCCCGACGAGTAGCCCAACCCAGCTCAAAACCGTCAGATTAAGCTGGAAGGCCCGCACCATATTTTCAACCTGCCTCGTCCGTTGCGCCGGCCGTTGCACGACCAGATGGGGCGGGAGCACCGATCGCACTGAAGCCGCGACCTCGTCGAGCGATCTGCCAGGCTGCGTCACCAGCTCGATCCGATCCAACCGCCCGACCGAGTGGAACAGCAGCTGCGCCGCCGCAATATCCATGACGGCCAGCCGATCCCAGAGGGACGAACGGGACTCGTCGTTATGCAGGAGTCCGGCGACTCGCAGTTGCACAAGACGCCCTCCCGCCGTCGCCTCGACGAGACTCCCGACTCCCAGGTTCCAGTCGGCCGCAACTTGGCGGCCAAGATAGAGCGAGTCCGGAGCCAACAGGGTCTCCAGCGCTTCTTCTCCATCAGCCTGAATCTGCAATCCACGGGTCCCAGCCTCCGCAAGGAGATCCAGCCCCACGATCTGAAGCGCCTGCCCTCGCTGTTCCCCCTGGGTCAGCACGACCGCGTCCTCAATGACCGGAGCGGCGCTCAGCACCCCCTCGACCGCACGGACCTCCGTGATCACCGATTCGTCCAGGCCCAGATCATAGCCTGCGACTTCCAATGAAGCAGGCCCGGCGACCGTTGTGACCGCTTGTTCGAAGGATCGCAGGACGTGAATATTCGCCGTCCCGATAGCCACCGAGGCCAGGACACCCAGCGCCACCCCGGCAATACTCAACAAGACGCGAAACGGCTTCTGGCCGGCATGGGCACGGATCAAAGCCATATGGAGCGCGAGTGGTATAGTCATCTAAGGCCTAGATGCGAGATGAACCGCGCGAACCGTGGCAGGCAAGGAGCGAGGGTGAGTAGCAATACGTAGCCCGCAACGGGGCTCTGCACAAATGAGTCGTTTCGTTTACAGCGATACATACCTTTGCTAGACTTGCGTGAGTTGATGAGGAGAGATTGATGATGAACGAGAAAACTGCCCTGATCCACAAAATCCAGCCGCTGCAAGAGGAAAGCGCCGCCGACCTCCTCACCCCTCGGCAGCGTGACACCCTCCGTCTCGTGGCGAGCGGGCAGACGAACCGTGAGATTGCGGACGTGCTGTAAATCAGCGTGCGCACGGTTGAAGTGCACCGATTCAACTTAATGCGACGATTAAACGTGGGGAACGTGGCGCAACTGCTCCGACGGGCGCTGCAGCTGGGCCTCCTGGCCAAGACGTTCGGGACGAAATAGCCTTACAATTCCTTCAGCTTGCCCCGGCAGTCCTCCAGTTTCGCATAGCCCTTCTTGCCGAGCTGGGCCGCCAGCTCTGCTTCCAGCCGGCCGAACACACCCAGCCCCTCTTCGACCAGGACCGTCCCGATCTGCACGGCCGAGGCGCCACAAAGCACATGCTCGAAGGCATCCACTCCGTTGACCACGCCGCCGGTCCCGATAATCGGAATGCGCCCTTCGAAGATCTTCCAAAAGGCTCGGACATTGGCCAAGGCGACCGGCTTGATGATCGTGCCACCCAACCCGCCGAACCCGCCCTTCGGCTTGATGACGACTTCCTCGCGCTCAGGATCGACGACAAGCCCGTTACCGACCGAGTTGATCAGATTGAGGAAATCGACCCCGCAACGGCCGATCACGTCTCCCATGACTTTGTGATGGGCCGGATCGAAGTAGGGAGGCAGCTTGACCCCCATCGGAACCGTGATCACCTTGCGAACCCGCTTCAATAGCCGCTCGGAGGCTTCTGCGTCATAGCCGATCTGCGGTTTGCCCGGAATGTTGGGGCAGGAAAGATTGACCTCGATCAAGTCAGGCTTTGCCGCATTAATCGGCGCCGCGATCGTCAAGAAATCGTCTTCGCAAAGACCTGCCACGCTGGCGATGACCGGTTTCCCGAGCGTCTTCAACTCAGGAATGAGGGCAGCGTAGGCCCTGTACCCGAGGTTAGGCAAGCCCATGGAGTTGATGGAGCCGCCGGGAAACCCATAGTACCGGGGCGAGGGATTGCCGTCGCGCGGCTCGACCGTCATCGATTTGGTGACGATGGCTCCGACATGGGATCGCCCCAGGGCTAACAGCTCCTCGCGTGTGACGCAGAGAGCGCCCGAAGCATTCATGATGCAACTGGGGAATCGCACCCCGGCAATCGTAACTGAAAGATCCATTACACTCCTAGCGGGACAGGCTCATGCAACGTTTTCGCTACGAGCTGCCCATCTTTCATAGTCCAGACATAATCGGCTGCCGCTGCTGCCGCAGGACTGTGGGTGACTAATAGTACCGTTTGGCGAAACCGCTGCACCAGCGACCGGAGGAGGAGAATGATCTCCGCCCCATGCTGGGAATCCAAATTGCCGGTCGGCTCGTCGGCCAGAATGATCTGGGGCCGATGCACGATCGCGCGCGCCATCGCCACCCGCTGCTGTTCCCCGCCCGAGAGCTCGCTGGGGCGATGGTGGCGCCGCGCCGTCATCGAGACCAACTCCAGCACCTCTTCGACGCGAGCTTGAACCGATATCCCTCGCTCCCCGCGCAGCAACAGAGGGAACGCGACATTCTCCGCTGCCGTCAATCCGGGAATCAAATGAAAGGCCTGGAAGATAATCCCGACCCTATCCCGCCTGATCCTCG